>ERZ860508.8-NODE-8-length-200668-cov-8.531680_pt1 | contig 200668 bp, 173 predicted proteins | sample MGYA00509976_ERZ860508 | MGnify/ENA primary metagenome ERZ860508 (study PRJEB30046, sample SAMN00715242) | human gut metagenome | study: EMG produced TPA metagenomics assembly of the A metagenome-wide association study of gut microbiota in type 2...
GCAACAAAATTATGCTCGAAAATCCGCACACATTTCTTATGAAGACAGGTTCTCAATTGTTGTCCGCTGAAGAAGTAAAACCTTCTGAGATTATCAATACTCGCAGTATTCTCTTAGGTGGAGGGGAAAGTAATGTTCAATGATTATATTTGACAGACGTATCTGAATGCAGGTGGAAGAGAGATTGTTGAAAAAATTCAAAAGTAATCTTGCTGACTTTTTTCGGAAGAGTACGCAGACTTTATTTCCGATTTGCATAAATGTTATTGTCCAAGCATAGCTATCAACTCCGGAATAAGCATAAAGGCTCATGTGCATTGTGTTATTGTAAGATTTAGTATTGCGGATAACAAGGCGAGGCTGAAAAACTGCTTTTTGATAATAGAACAATACATGAAAAATGCTTCTTGATCGCCCTTGACACCCTTTGCAGTAAAACCGAGCTGTTCGGCTGCCTTAATCATACCGTAAGCGTTTGTACCTTGCTTGTCTGTACCTGCAATCTCTCGTATTTTTGAAATGGACAGATTAAGTCCGTATTGCTTTGAGATAGTCGCCAAACACGCTGCTCCGCAGTCGGTTATGTCGTGTTGTTTTACACAGTAGTATTTCATGTATCCTCGCCTCTCCAACGAAATTGTCATATATACTCTATTTAATTATATCATATATCGCTTTTTTATCCAATACACGATTATATTCAAAACTAAACTTTTGTATTCTATTCCACAAATTCATAGCTACAAATCGTTAAAAACAAACATTGAGTCAAAACCACTGGCATAGTCGGTGGCTTGCACAAACCCTATAGGGATTTATTACAGGCGGCGCTTATAACTGTATTGAACAGTCTATCAACCATATAATTTCACAGGCATCCCCCCTCAGGAGATTTTCTTATTTGCCTGATTTCTCAGTAGTAGTTCATTTATTCTCTTCTAAAAGATTAACACAGTATTTTAGTATTGTATCATATTTCATTTTAGCTTCGAACGAGGTATAATCTTCGCCGCTTTCTATCATTTCATTATAAGTGTTAAAATCCTCTTTTGATAAATTAATGTACACATCAGCCTTAGTACCACTAACTGAATTATCACTTCCATCAGGATTTTTAGCACCACTTGGCATATATATAAATACAAGCCGGCTATTTGGAAGACTCATTGCATTATATGAATACATTAAACCTTCACCGCCCGTATTGTTTCCAACTACTAAAGCTAAATTGTTCTTTTTCATATCTGAAACAAACCTATCAGCTGCTGAACCTGTTTTTTGAGACGTAATCAAAATAACGTTCTTATCGTTTTCATTTCCTCCCCTATAATTTTGCTCTGATACAGAACACAATAACTCAATACCATTCTCCGTTTCGTATGGTGACTCATCAACTGAATTAAATTTATGTACCAATCTATTCGCCCAGTCATTGACAATTACTTTATTGGCATCAGAATCAGGCAAATACCAATTACTTACTTCATCAATGTCTTTTGAAAATAAAGACGGATATATGTATTTGGCAGCGTATTGTGTGTTGCCGCCATAATTTTCACGCAAATCAATGATTATGTTACTGCAACTTAAATTATTGAGTTTATCTTTAATATCCTCTCCATAAGGATTTGACATATTGTTTAAGGAAATATATGCGTATTCATCGGTCTCGTAAAATGTATAATCTTCATATTCAACAGCATTTGATGTATTTTGATGGAGAAAAGCTTCTTCCATATATATACTATAACACAATTGCTTTTCAATTACTGTTCCATCAGCAAATTTTATTTTTACTTTTTTACAATCACCATTCAAATCATTAAGTACAATTTTTGTGCGACAGGGCTTTTCATTCTTTCCATCATAAAAAAGATTATATACAGAAATATTCGATGTGATAAAATCATCCACTGCCACACCATCAATTTCTATCAATTGTGCAGTCTCTTCTTCTAATACGCCTGTACTTTCTATCCAATTAAATAAATATTCACCATCAACATAAGTGAATACATAATAGTTGCACGTAGAGTCAATATTATCTTCAATAATATCTGCCCAATAACGATTATACGAAATGACAGCTCTATCTGTAGATATTTTTTTTGAGTTATAACAATGCAGCGTATTTATGCTATCAGGGTATACCAAATCTGTATGGAAGCTTGGGATTTCTTGCGTAAGTGCTACCATTACACAATAAAATTCATAGTCGTTTTTCGTAGATTTGACCATTTCCTGATAGTAATCTTTTCTTTCCGTTATATTAAATCCATAAACAGAATCATATTCATTAATCATTGGCATACTTGATGTAACCGTATTAAAAAAGAAATTGAAATCTTCCAGTTTTTCCTCTTCAGTAAGATTTAGTTCTTGTATTTCTTCTGGTGGAAAAACACTATTAATTATTCCTTTTACGTTGTATTTGAGAATAATTATAACAAATACAACACATAAACATGCCCACAAAATTCCAATCAAGGATATCACTTTCTTTTTCATGTGAATTACCTCTATTTTCATAAAAATATTACATCATCAGCAAATGCAAGCAACTTTACAAAATTACTTACAGTCTGACGTACCATAAGTATAGCATATTTTAGCATTTTTGAAAAGAGGGAAAAATATATTTAATAATGAAGACAGGGTTGCAGTAGTCTTAAACAAGCGTCTTTGACTAAAACAACCCTGTCAATGGTTAATTAGTTACCATACTTCGCACGATAACCAGCCTGCTGACCCTTAGCGTAGCCATAACCGTAGATTGCGGTGCCGATAGCAAGAGCTGTACCAATAACAGCACAGATAGTGCCAATAACGCCGCCCTCTACATCGAGCATGTCAATATACTATAATCTTCATTTCTAAGTAACCACTGATTTAATCGACATTTCTACTTGTTCTGACGATTGAGTGACGTATTTGTGTGGGTGTTCCCCGCATTCGGTTGGGGAACACCCATTAATCAGCATTTATCTAATAGTAAGGCTTTTGATGTTGCACTTATATTGTAAATCTATCATTATGAAAACGAAATCCGAATCAAAACGAATGAAAAGACTAAAAAAGTTGTTATCTATCCTTCAATGTGGGTAGAACCAACAGAAAAAGATACTATTTTCATTAGTGACGCTTATGTAAAATATGCAAAACCCTATGCAGTACAAAAAATACTGGATGGTTTTTGATGACAGATAATTCACAACACAATTTATCTCTTTATAAAGATAAACCGCCTGATATTAGGTCGGTACTCATATAGAAGTTTTCAACAACTATTATGTAAAGACCTATATAGCAGGCTATGAAACACAACAGGCAGATACTACAATACGAGGTATCTGCCTGATTTTTTTGCAAACCTCAAAATGTGCAAATACAATAAAAAATGTGCATTCAAGATGTGCATCAACTATTATATATGTGCATTGTTAATGTGAATAATGTTTCACATAATGTGCAATGAATTAAAAGCTATTGACTGCACAATTCTTATGCGCTATAATACAATTACAGAAAGACGATAACTAAAGCCCGCATAAACCGAATCGTTTTTAACCTGTAAAGGAGGATTTGAAATGTTGAATGAAAAGAGAATAAACGAGATTATTTCCCAGATTACCGCTTTTTCAAAAGGCTCCTATACAAAAAGCGAGTTTCTGCCTGAACTGCTGAAACTCCAAAAAGAGCTGATTGAGCTTACTTTCAACACTGAACATGCTGAGAATGGTGATCTTCGGCTATGGGACGTAGAGAGGCATCTCCGCAAGATGAACGAGGTGCGTGGTCATGTAGCTGATAATGAACTTGCAAATTTCGTTCAAGGCAGCAAGGTAGTATGCAACAGTATTAGTGCAGAGTTTTCAGGAAATGCCGGAGAACAAAAAGTGTTCAGAGCGTTGAAAAACCTCAGCTGTCAGAATGGTGTGCTTCACAATGTGGAATTTGAGTTTGACGGCAGACGTACTGAAATAGACGCTATAGTGTTTACTAACCACGCTATCTTTATCATTGAGATCAAGAACAGTAAGAAGGACATTTTCATTGACGAGGACGGAGAGTTTTACAGAACAGGTCATTCGATGCACCATGACTGCAATATTGCAGATAAAATGGACGAACGTGAGGCTCTGCTCCGCAAGGCTCTTGAAAGAGTCGGAATGGACTATCTGAAAATCTTTAAGATTGTGACATTCACTAATCCACGTATTGATGTTGAAAATAAGTATCACTACATCAAAGTATGCGGAAGCAACTACCTCCCCTCATTTATCGAGAAGTTTACAAGCAACCAGTCGTATACATACGAGGATATCTGTACAATGATGGCGGCAGTCAATGAAGTGAAATGTCCTGAAGAATACCAAATGTCTATCGACATGAACGATTACAAGAGAGATTTTGCGATACTCATAGCTAAACTTGAATCATCCGAAGAAACCGATAATGAGACTGAGCGCATTGAAAAGGTAATTCAAGAACCTGAAAGAGCTTTCGAAATTAATACCAAGACCAATAGGCGAAAGCAGGTAAAACATAAATACGGAAAGGATATGGTGGCTGCGGCAGTCAGTGTAACGCTGATAAATGTAACTTTCCTCGTCGTCTGCAAACTGCTTATAAAGTGAGGTTTACTATGGAAAATGTTACAAAGGGTATGCTCATAATACTGATTTTACTCTATATTGTTTCCCCAATAGACATTTGTCCGGGTTCTCCTGTGGACGATATAATTGTTCTGCTACTCGGTATCGCAGCTAATAAGAATCGAGGTAATGTTAATTGAAGTATGTACTTTACGGATTGCCATGTGCGGGAAAAACGACTTTGCTGAGTGAGTTGACTATCCCTGTTATACACGGCAGCACGGAACTAAACAGAATGGCATCGGGAAGATTTTCAAATCTTCCCGATGATGAAAAAGCTGAACTTCGTATCAGATATGCTGAACAACTCTCTGAAGGGGATGACAGCTTTATCTCGGACGGACACTATTCTTTCATCGATGATGTAGTCTTTACCGAAGCAGACGGAAATCTGTATGATGTATTCTTGTATCTTTCTTGTATGCCGGAAGAGATAGCTGAACGTCTAAAATGCTCTCCGAAGAACAGTCGATTTTCCACACTATCAGCAGAACATATCCGCAAGTGGCAGGAATGTGAGATAGAGAGTCTGCGAAATGAATGCCACAAGCGTAACAAGGATTTCTATGTAGTCCATGACATAACATCAGCAGATTTTCAGAAGGTCATAGACAAAATTGAAAAGGGATATGGCTCTTTCCGTATCGCAAGGGATATTGCAGATAAGATAATGAGCATTTACCCTGATCCTTGTGAGCTTCATATCTGTGACGGTGACAAGACGATAATCGAACAGGATTCTTTCAGAGTATGTACTGACAACTATGTTACACACGTTTTCGATGGAAACTTCTATACGGGATATCAATCAATGCTGTTTAGTGAAGAAACTGCAAGCCTGGATTATGATATAGAAAAACTCTCCGCGATTCAGCTTAATAAGGAAGTATACAGCCGAATAGCAGATAAAAACTATGTCATTCTTTCATCAGGGATCACTAAGCTGTGGGATATACTATCGGTTCAGCTCGGTCTGAAAAATGTTATAGCAGATACGATAATTTCCGCCGATACAAAGTATTTCGTAGTTAAGCTGCTCCAGAACAAAGGATATTTCATAACCGCTTACGGTGACAGCAAGAATGATTACTATATGCTCAAACAAGCTGACAAGAGCTATCTCTATATAGGCTCATATCTCAGCCGTTCTCTCAGAAACACCGATTTATCGAGTATCGGATTGCTATATGATAAATCTCCATATATTCTTGCAGATGTTTGTAATGCCGTGTCAGCAGCTATCGCAATATGCAAGTCGAATTCAGGTATCAATGGTTCAAGACTTGCTGATGCACATATCAGGCTCGGAAGAATTCTCGGAGAAACAATGCGTGGAATTGTACCAAACGTTAATAGTGCTGTTATAGTTCTTGAACGTGGCGGAAGGTTTTTTGGTGACGGAGTATATACCGGATTCGGTGGTGATTTTTTCAGCTTTGATCCGAAAAAAGACGAAATTCCGGATATTCATCATAGTGTTGCGATTATTGTTGACAGTGTAATCAACACTGGAAAAACTATACTCAGCACGATAGACAAGCTACGAGAGAGTACGCCTGATACCGAGATCATAATTGCAGCTAATGTAATTCAGAATAAAGCATTAGAACTTTTTAAGGAATATAAAGTGTTTACTGTCAGAACTTCTGAAAACACTTTCGTTGGCAGCAGGCAGTCAACGCAAAAGAACGGAAAAGGTCCGGATACGGCTGATAGGTTGTTTAATTATATAGACTGATTTGAAATGACTATTATGGCTTACAGTTCACAGATAACCAGGTAATAAAATACATAGAAAGGTTGGAATCTAAATGGGGACATCTTTAATTGGTATGCAGATGAAAAGAATAAGGACCGACCGTGGCTGGTCACAAAAAAAGGTTTGTGAAGAATGGCCACGCTCGAATGGCAGCACTGTTGCATCCATTGATAGGACTGTTTATGCAAAATATGAGAGTGGCATATTAACTCCAAGTGATGAGCGAATAGAACAGTTTGCTTCTATCTTTGATATCACTCCCGATGAACTAAGACATATGTATCAAAGCACAGCAATTGTAATTCCCGATACATCTGCACTGTTAAATAATAGTATGCTGCTTGAAATGCTTATGGAAGACTTTGATCAGGTCGTTATCGCTTCAACAGTACAGCTTGAGCTTAGCGGAATGAAGAATGCCCGCGGCGATTTATCGAAGGACGAAAAGATAAACAAAAAGAAAGCTTCACAAATCATTGGAAAAATCAACGAACTGTTTGAACAACAGGACATACAGCTGGAAGAAGATAAAAAATATAAGATCAGGATTCGTAAGGAAGACAGTGAGTCTGACGAACTGAGCGGTGACAGCAGAATTTCCATAAATGACAGAAAACTTATAGCTTTAGCCCAGAAACTGGCTAAGAAAACCTCCCGCAAAGTCTTTATATTGCATTATGATAAGGATATTCCCTTCTTTTCTGATGACACTATCAGTAATATCAAGCTAAATGATTATATGGCAAAAAGGTATTCTACACCTGCCGGTTATCAGACTATCCTTGATTTTGACGAAGAGTATGATCGTATCGAGCAATACGAAAAACTTTTTGATAATCTTGATAAAAATTCAATAAATACCTATCTGCCTAATGGAATGACCTTGCTCATCAGTTGCATTAATTGCAACACTCCAGATAATATCGAGAGGAGAGGAGGCCGAATAATACCGGAACGACTCATTAAGGATAAGGTACGGTTCCTTATAAAACACGGAGCTGATCTGGATAAAACGGATACTAACAGATATTGTCACACGCCGTTAGAACACTGCATTTCGCTTAACTATAAAGAACATGGACGATATCCCTTTGAGCTTTTTAAAATGCTAATAGAAGCTGGTGCAGACTATAATAAAGGCTCTGTTGACGAGACAAAACAGCGTGATTTACGGATAAGCGAAAAGAACGAGGGAAACACACCCTTGATGAAGGCTTGCTGGGAAGGTAAAAAGATATTTGTTCACGAATTGCTGAAAATGCCTGATCTGTCAATTAACCAGCAGGACTGCAATGGCTTTACTGCTCTGATAAAGTGTGCTGTTCAAAGATATAACCGAAAGAAGAAAGGTATTCCCTGCAATTATTATGAGGAGTTATATCAGCTTCTCATACAAAACGGAGCAGATACACGAATTCGTGACAGGAATAATCGGACAGCTCAGGATTGGTGGAATATGGGCGATTCGCTCATTAATGAGGAGGAACAGGAATGATAACCCGTGCCTGTATCAGCATAAACAATAGCTGTAACCTGAACTGTGCATATTGCCATTTCCATACGCCTGATAAAGCCCTATTTCTTGCTGATGTCTATATGGATGTATATAAGATACTGGACAATATCAAGTCCCATATCGACAAGTACAGTATAAAGGTTTTTAAGCTCGGATTTGTCGGCAATGGAGAACCGCTTCTTGATTACGAAGCTCTGAAAGGATATATCGAGCACATTTCAGATTATCTTTCAGATGGTAGAATTGCTGCCTACACCATAACAAACGGCACTCTTATCACAGAGGAGATGCTCGGTTTCTTTAAAGTTCATAAAGTCAATGTAGGGTTCTCCATAGACGGGATTCCCGAAATACATAATAAATGGCGCTGTGGCACTCATAATAAGGTCATGAATGCTATTGAACTGTATCATTCGGTAAATAGCAGCTATCCTTCGATGAACTGTACTGTCTGCAGGGATACACTTGACAGAGTTGATGACACTATAGCTTTCTTTGAGCCATTTGGCAGCAGGATCACATTCTCTCGTATGATTGGTAATGGTGGTATCTCTTTGAACGAATTCCACAATTTCATATCTAAAGCTCAGGAAAGGCTTAATGTCCGTACTGGAAGTTATGACTGCACAATGTACGGCGGAATGTGCGGTGCAGGTATAAACAATATTTTCTATGCCAACGGCAATGTCTACTTATGCGGAAACTGCGTTGATCTGCCGGTCATTGCGGATTCTTCTGTTCCGCTTGAAAACATTGATCCTGATCTCCCTTTGTTTGACAGAAAACAATGCTATAGGGAAATTCAACAATTATAGTTCATAAAGCACTCAAAAAAATGATGACAAATAAGGAGGTTATTATTATGACAATTTACACTACTCAAGAATATAAAGGCTATGGTAAACAGAATTACTACTGGTATGAATATCGCCTTGAAAGTGGTGAAGTAGTCAAATACAAGTGTCATAGGCAAAAATTATTTGACGGTCACGAAAACAATTGGGAGACCAATGAAAGCGTCGTAGAAACATGGACAACCGATGATCCTAATATGCCAGATTGGTTACATCAGTATCTATGATTTTTGCCAGACACTGAAATTGACTGACATAAGGATGCAAGGGTATAAGTTTGAAAAGTTAGGAACTCACCCTTGACAAGTTTGCCGACTGTTAGGGGTGTGTAACTACACTATTCAAGCTTTGCACTGCCGAAATTAGCAGATTTTATTGTTGATTGATATAAACGATAATAACGCTATCGTTTTACTGCCTCCTATTTCGGTATTCCGTCCGAGCATACGGTTTGCGCCGTATGCTCTTTATTTTTAGTAATGATTCCAAATGCACCGCCAAGAATATATCATACTAATCACCAATAAAACTATACAAAAAATCATCGCATAATCCATATACGCAAGATTATGCTCAATTTTTTGTATAGTTTTTAATTGGTGCTTAGTATTAGCAAAAAATCCGCAGCAAGCTAAAAAATAACCTGCTGCGGATTTTTTGCCATACACCTCTCGTTTCCATTGATCTCAATATCAAGGTTAGTTTTGACACCTCATAACATATTGAACAAATACGCACATAATCAAATAGTCATATCATTTGCAATGCGGACAATACATTGTATTATTCGCCGAATATGACACTCATACCCGGCGGTGTTATTTTTCCGTTGATTATGGGTCAAGGAATCTTTTTGTTCTGCGTACTAATATTGGTTACAAAAAATCCAAACTTTTTATGAAATCCTATTGCAAAATCACTGAAAGTATGATATAATATAATCAAACGATTGTTTATTTAAAGGCGGAAACGATAATTGCGTACTGTTAATGAAGAAGCCAGACAGGCAAAGAAAATCGAACTGATGGAAAAATGTTATGACTGTTATGCGGAGAACGGTTTATCCGGCGTTGGGATAAAAACGATCGCAAAGGCGTGCGGGTGCAATGCAGCTACACTGTACCTGTATTTTGAAAATCTCGACGACTTGATAATCAAATCCACCGCATACTGTATGGCAAAGGTCGAGGACGATTTTATGGCGAAAGCCCCTGCCGACCCAAAAGATGTTATTCGCTTTATTGAGGAGATCCCATACTGGACGGCGAAAGAGCATGGCAAGAAGTATCGGCTGATGTATCAGGTCTATACGCACCCAAAATATATCGAACACGGAAAGAAGTTTTTCGAGGGCGTAAACGAACGGTACACCGAGTACGCTAAGCAGCTTGAACCGAAGATCGGCATTCCCCATACAGTCATTACACCGCTTATTTTCATTTTCGTCCGTGCCTGCGTACACTACGCAATGTTTGAGGACGAATACTATTTAAAAAGCCAGATGGAGGTCTTAAAGCAGACGGTTTCTCTGTTTATCGAAAAATACAGCAAATTATCCGAAGGAGGTAATGAGAAATGAAAAAACAAATAAAAAGAATAACGGCTGTTGCTGCTGCGGCGGCTCTTGCAATATCCTTTACATTCCCCGCAGAGCTGGGGCTTGCGGACTTTGGTGTCGGCGGCAATGCTATTGCGGCGAGTGCGGCAAGCAGCGGTAATTGCGGTGATAGTGGCAGCAATGTAACATGGTCACTTGATGACAACGGCACACTGACTATTTCAGGCTCGGGTAAAATAGAGGATTATCGATCAGATATTGATCAACCATGGTATAGCAACCGTTCGGATATTACTTCAGTGGTGATTGAACCGGGAGTTACTTCCATTGGATCGCAGGCTTTTTATGAATGTTCCAATCTTACAAGCATAACTATCCCGAGCGGTCTTACTTCCATTGGAGAGCAGGCTTTTGGGAATTGTACCGGACTTACAAGCATAACTATCCCGAGCGGTTTTATTTCCATTGGAGATTATGCTTTTTGGAATTGTACCGGACTTACAAGTATAACTATCCAGAACGGCGTTACTTCTATCGGAACAGGTGCTTTTTGGAATTGTACCGGACTTACAAGCATAACTATCCCGAGCAGCGTTACTTCCATTGGAGTTAATGTTTTTTATAATTGTACCGGACTTACAGACATAACTGTTGACAGCAACAATTCTTCCTTTTGCTCGGAAAGCGGCGTACTGTTTAATAAAGATAAGACAACACTTATATATTATCCACTCGGGAAAAACGACAGCAGTTACACTATCCCGGACGGGGTTACTGTCATTGAACAATATGCTTTTTATTGCAATTCAAAACTTACAAGCGTAACTATCCCGAGCGGGGTTACTTCCATCGGAGAAATGGCTTTTAGGGAGTGTTCCGGACTTACAAGCGTAATTGTCCCGAGCAGCGTTACTTCCATTGAATATAATGCTTTTTGGTGTTGTTTCAATCTTATAATTTATATTCCGGGCGGAATAACCATTGGAATAGATGCTTTTTACTCAACAGCCGCAAAGATAACCTATACCGTTGACAGCAGCAATAATGTCAAAATAACAGACATTAGTCTTTCCTCAGGGAATACGGTTGATATTCCGCCAGAAATCGACGGCAAAACGGTAATAGCCGTTGATGAGGATCATCGGCACAAAGTCGGTAATCATACTTGTGTAACCAACACCACACCTACTTGTATAAAAAAGGCAACTTGCGGTATTTGCGGACAAGATTATTATGGTGACCACGACCTTTCCCATCACGATGCAGTACCCCCTACTTGTACAACAGACGGAAACGTAGAATATTGGGAATGCTCCCTATGCCAAAAGGATTTCTCCGATGATAAAGGAACTGCTGAAATAACAGATATTGTTAAGTCTGCACTCGGTCATTCGCTTATCAAGACAGATGAAAAGGCTCCCACCTGTACCGATGACGGAAACAGAGCATATTGGACTTGCACGGAATGCAGAAATATATTCTCTGATGACGCAGGTTTAAATCCAACCACACTTGCCGATGTGACTGTCTCCGCAACAGGTCACACCTGGTCAAACGATTGGAGTTCTGATGGAACGGGACACTGGCATGACTGCACTAACGCAAATTGTCCCATTACCGAAAATAATCAGAAAGACGGTTATGCTGTCCACACTCCCGGAAACGATGCAACAGAAACAACACCTCAGACCTGTGACGTATGCGGATATGAGTTAGCTCCTGCGCTCGGACATATTCACGCAAACCACCTTACATTTATTGCAGAGGTTCCCGAAACCTGCACCGCAGACGGAGTAAAGGAACATTATGAGTGCGAATGCGGAAAGCTTTTCGCAGACGATCAGGCGGCAACAGAAGTTACTCTTGAAATTCTGAAAATTGCAGCTCACCACACTTACGGAACGGACTGGGAAAGCGATAATGACGATGATCACTATCACGTTTGCTCCGTGTGCAGTGATAAAGCAGATGTTACTCCTCATAGCTATGATAACGGAGTGATAACCACTCCTGCAACAGAAACCACAGAGGGCGTAAAGACCTACACTTGCTCCGTATGCCATCATACAAAGACGGAAACTGTTCCAAAGCTCAGCCACACTCACAGCCTTTCCGTGGATTATTCCAAGGACGAAACAGGACATTGGCACACCTGCTCGGGCTGTACCGAAAAGGTGGATTTTGAAGCACATACAGAGGACAGCGGTACAGTGACCGTTCAGCCTACAGAAACCACAGAGGGCATAAGAGTATATTCCTGCACCGTATGCGGATATGTTACCAGAACGGAAACCGTTCCTGCACTTAATTCCGAACATACCCACAGCTACGGTACAGCTTGGAAATATGACAGCACAAACCATTGGCACGAATGCTCCTGCGGAGAAAAGTCTGATATTTCACAGCACATCTCCAACGGCGGAGTAATTACCGTTCCGCCTACTGCAGCCACAGCGGGCGTAAGAGTATATTCCTGCTACATATGCGGATATGCTTTCAGAACAGAAACCATTCCTGCAACGGGATATGATTACTATCCCACATATCCAAGCTATCCTGCATATCCGACTTACCCCACATATCCCGTATTTTTAACACCCGGCGTATTCACCGAAGATCTGACCGTTAATGCAGAAGCGGACGGAAGTATGGTAACGCTAAGCTGGGACAAGATAGAAAATGCCGACAAATACTATGTATATCAGTATAAGGACGGCAAATATGTCAAGATAAAGACCACCACGGATACATCGGTAACGCTTAAAGGTCTGAAAAACGGTGAGACCTACAAATTCCTTGTAAGATACTCTATTGGCAGAAAGCTCTCGCCTATGACTTATTCGTACAAGATAACGGTCAAGGTTTACTACAAGCCGATCGCAAAGGCAGCATCGACCGAAAACAGCGTAAAGCTTACTTGGCAGGCAGTTCCCAATGCTGAAAAGTATGCGATCTGCAAGTATGTGGACGGAAAGGCTGTAAGGCTTTGCGAAACCGAGAAGCTTGCAGTAAGGATAAACAAGCTCACTCCCGATACCGAGTATCAGTACATCGTCCGTGCTTATGTTGACGGAAAGTGGACTACTATGACAAAATCGGATATTGTAACGGTCAATACAGATGCAGAATAATTCCACTTAAACCAAAACAAGGCGTACATCATACCGAAATGGCAGGGTGTACGCCTTGTTTATAGAACGACAAAAAATCAGTATAATACTAAGCACCAATTAAAAACTATACAAAAAATTGAGCATAATCTTGCGTATATGGATTATGCGATGATTTTTTGTCTATAGTTTTATTGGTGATTAGTATAAAACCGCCCCGCCGTATCTGATATATCCCAAAAGCCGCTTAACTTTTGGGCATATCAATACAGCGGGGCGGTGTCACATCATCTTTTAGTCGTAAATATCCTTAAGGAAATCGTAGTTGTAGCTTTGTGTCTTTCTGTTGAACCAGTCACTGCAGTCCCAGATCATTGCGCAGTAGCCCATTTCGCTTGAAAGATCATTAACAGACCGTAAGAACTTGTCGGTGCCCTTTTTCATAACGTGTTTTCCGCCGTCTGTGTTGTGGCAGACACCGTATTCGCCGATGATAACGCCGTAGCCTGCGTCGGTGAATTTCCTCATTTTTTCAAAATCCCTGCGCATTGTATTGTAGTCGTCCTCGGTGCCCCAGCTGTCGCTGTAGCCCCATGAGTTGCTCTTCTTGTCGGCAATGCAGAATGTGGAGGGCGAATAGTAATGTACCGATACCAGCAGACGATCCTTTGCGGTGTCGTCGGGCATTTTGAACCTGTTGTCGGCGGTCTTGGAAATGTCGGTATCGTAGCCTGCGATGAGCAGGAATCTGGACTTGTTCTTGCCGCCTGTGCTTCTTACTATGTCAACGAATTTCTGGTTGATGCCGTTTACTCTTTCGTAGCTCTCGTTCATGCTGGAGCTGCCCTTTGTCTTGCTGCCAAGCTCCTCGTTTGCGGACTCGAATATCAGCTTGTCGGAGTAGGACTTGTAATGCTTTGCGATCTGCTTCCACATGGCGGTGTATCTGTCCATGGCTGCCTGAGCGACCTTTTCATCGGAGGAGCCGAAGTCCTCCCACCAGCCGCCGTCCCAGTGAATGTTGATGATGCAGTACATATCATTGTCAAGGATATAGCCCACGATCTCGTCGATTCGGTCGAAATACTCGGGGGAGATGGTGTATTTGCCGTCCTTTGACATCATGTTTGACCATGCCACGGGGACACGGACAGACTCAAATCCGCTGGCTTTTAGGGACTTTATCATGGCAGCAGTGGTCTCGGGCTGACCCCATGCCTTTTCGTAGTCCTTGGGAGTTGCATCTGCGCCCAGCCATGTTGCAACGGATTCCATGGTGTTGCCTAAATTCCAGCCGTCGCCCATTTCCTTTGCCAGAGCCACCGCAGCGGAATTTTTGCCTGATGTTTTTGCACTGCTCTCAGCGGCGGAGGCAACGGTTACGGTTATCTTTTCGGAGATATTTCCCGTGATGTACTTGCTGCCCGACTTTGTAAGAGCTGCGACCTTGAAATAGTTCTTGCCCTCAGCCAGACCTTTTACCGAGGTCTTGGTGGAGGTGACGGTTTTAAGTTTCACGAACTTCTTTGCGCTCTTGTCATACTGATAGATGCGGTATGCGTCTGCGCCCTTTACAGCCGACCACGACAGCACGGCAGCCGTTCCGTTCACTGCGGCTGTAAAGTCCTTGGGGGCATTAAGCTTTTCTGCGGCATAAGCCACTGTGGAAAGGCTGAGCCCGGTCTTAGGGGGAACTATTGGCATTGTGCCCAGCATTGCTGCTGCAAGAATTATGGCAGGTATTCTTTTTGTTTTCATTATCAGCGCTCCTATAGTTTATTATATGGTAATTATACATCTTTTTATAGCAAAAGTAAATAGCTTTTTTTGTAATGCGGGATATCTTTTTGTGCAGTATGGCTTCTGCGTTATTAAAAAAGTTGTTCGTTATATTCATAAATCTGAGCTATAATATTATACTACAGCAATCCACAAAAATATCTATGTGGCTTTATGCAAAACCGAAAGGCAGATAATATGAAAGAGATAAAACAGGAATTTCTTACGGGAGAGCGGGCATTGTTTCAGGGACATGACCTGCGCATAACCGATACTATATTTGATGACGGCGAATCACCGCTGAAAGAGAGCAGGAACATAGAGCTGTACGGCAGTATGTTCAAGTGAAAATATCCTCTGTGGTACTCGGAAAACATCACCGTGAAAAACTGCACATGGTTCGAGATGGCACGGGCAGGCGTGTGGTACACCGGAAATATGACCGTTACCGACCTGACCCTTTACGGCAATTATTCCTTTGACGGTGCCAAAAATGTGGAGGTACATAACTCCGGACTTCTTTCCAATTTTGGTTTATATTTGTTTATGATCTTACCAATGATTTGCTCTTCCACTTTCCGCCCTTATATCTGAGCAGACTTACTGCCGCTGTGACAAACCATGTACAGCAGGTGGTGAGCCATATTCCCCAGTGACCTATCACGGGGATAGCCGTCAGCACCAGTGACAGTCCTATTCGGCAGATGACTTCCGCTGTGCCGTTCACAAGTGCATAGCCTGTGTCGCCTGCGCCGTTCAGAAAGCCTCGGACGGTATGTATTATTCCCAGCGCCCAGTAGAAGCAGGCTGTCATCACTATTGCTTTTGATGCAATGCTGATAACGTCCGTGCCCTTTACGAAAAAGCCTGTGATATTTCTTCCGAACAGTATGAATATTACCAGCACCGCAAAGGCGAATACGGTCGATATCTTCACTGCCGCTTTAAGTCCGTTCCTTGCTCTGTCGCCCTTGCCTGCGCCGATGTTCTGTCCTGTAAAGGTGGAAACGGCGGCGTTCAGCGATGAAAAGGGCTGCTGTACGAACTGCTCTATTCTCATGGAAACGGTATATGCCGCCATGACGGTCTCGCCGAAGCCGTTTGTTACTCTCTGAAGCGCCACCATGGAAACGGATATAAGTCCGTTCTGGGCAGCTATGGGCAGACCCGCTTTTATGCACTGCAACATCATCTTTTTATCCGCTCGCATATCCTCATGGGAAAGGTGCAGGCTGCTGTTGCATTTGAAGCAGAATATTATGCACACCACTGCCGAAAGTCCCTGTGCAAGCACTGTGGCAAATGCCGCTCCGCCTGCGCCAAGCTTCAGGACTACCACGAAAAACAGATCCAGCAGGACATTGAGTATGCTTGCCGCACCCAAAAATATCAGCGGCGTCTTTGAGTCGCCCAGGGCACGCATTACCGCATTTATCCAGTTATATGCCGCTACGGCAACCGTTCCACCGCAGGCTATGCGCATATAAAGTGCAGACGTGCCTATAAGCTCATCGGGGACGTTCAGCAGCCTCAGTACAGGCTCTGCCAGCAGCACGGAAATTATGCTTACCGCTATGCCGAATATGGCAGTTACCACTGCCGAGCTGAAAATGGCGCTTTTCATGCGCTTATGGTCGCCCATGCCGAAAAGCTGTGCGATTATTACGCCTGCGCCTATGGAAAGACCAATGCAGAGGGTGTAGAAAAGGTATGTTATTGAGCCTGTTGCGCCTACTGCCGCCAGTGCGCTGTCTCCCAAAAAGGTTCCCACTATTACCGTGTCAACGATGTTATAGGTCTGCTGGAGCAGATTGCCGCCCAGCAGGGGCAGGGCAAATCTTACGATGTGCCCCGCTTCGCTGCCCTCGGTCATATTTCTTGATGTATCCATATTACTTCTTCTTTTTCTTTACTGTTACTGCTATTGCGGCAGCAGCAGCGGCAGCTGCTGCAATTCCCCCTGCAACGCCTGCCACAGCCGAAGGGGATATCTTTTTGCTGCTTGCATTTTCTGCGGTGGTTTCATCGGTTGCCGATGCCTCGGTCTCTTCGGGTATCTCCTCCACAGGTTCTTCCTCGGGGAGAAGCACTTCGCCGCCGATGACCTCCATGCCGTCAACGCTGTAGTCGCCCATGGCAACGGTTATCTTTGCAGTGTGATGAGTGTTTTCCAGACCGCTGCAGAGGTATGATGTTCCTCTGGAGCCTGTTTTGTAAACACCCTTTATCTCAGCCTCGCTGCCGTCTATGGAAACGGCGAGGACTGTCTCGCCGCCTGTTTCGCCTGTAAGTGCAAAGCCTGTGCCGTCAAAGCTTACGGTAAGAACGGAATCGACCTTGCCCTTGGAAATGGTTCGCTTGTAGTTCTTGAAGCTGCTCATGGTGTTGTGCTCCCACTCGCCCTCATACTCAAAGCAGGCATCGGTGTTGTCATAGCAGGTGATGTATGTGTTGTCTCCCACAGGCTCGATTGTCAGGTCGCCAAAGCGGTTCTTGTTGTATGAGCTGTAAAGTGCTGCCCTGCCTGCGCCGATAAGTGCGTCGGAGCTGTCATATTCCGTTACCTGTGCGCCATCGATATATGCACGGATAACCACGCCCTCAGCTTCGATCTTCAGGCTGTGGGAAGCGGAGCCGTCAAAGCCCTCGATCTTGCCTGAAGCCCTGTCGGTGTTGTCTGACTTGAGCTTCCAGCTGCCGTCCTCATAAAGCTGGAGCCAGTAGCCACTGTATGCGTTGCAGGCAAGAGTGTATCTGAGACCTGCGCCCACGTAGTTTGCGGACTTATCCTCCGCAGGGTCAAAGGAAACATTCACAGCCACGCTGTAGTTATACCACCTGTCATCGCCGAAGGTGGTCACGGGGTCAGGCGTCCAGCCCCATTCATTTGCCCGCATATCGCCTGTTATCTGCTGAACAAGAGCATTTCCGCTGTCGGATACCTCTACCTCAAATGCGCCGCCCTCGTCGGTGGTGTATCTGGGAGCATAGCCTCTTGATGAGAGGTAGTCCTCGGGATAATCAGCATACTCAAAGTCATCGGAATAGGGGAGACTGAGCAGAGTTTTTTCGGAGGTATCCATATTAACATACTCTGTTCTCTCGGGGGAAACTGTGGAAACGGTCACGATGGAATCGGGCTTTACGGACACCGTATAGGTATATGCTCCGTCCTTTTCCTCGGGAGTTATATCGGATATTTTCTTAAAATAGTTTTCATCATATTCGCCGCTGTCCTTGCTGTCGGGACCTCTTGTTTCCCACACGCTAACATCGGCGGAAGCCTTATCCAGTGCGGAAACGGTAAAGGTGTAGTCCATGGTCTCGGCGGTGGTGTTGGTGATGATCGTGCTGTAGTCGCCTGTTTCGGGGTCTGCGGCGGTCATGTAGCTGTAAACTGCGTCAACGATTGCATGACCGTCACCGCCGGGTTTGCCGTCGCTGTAGCAGGCGCTGTCGATAAATGCCCAGCCCTTTTCGATAAACCGGGAGAAGTGCAGCGAAGTGTAAAAGCCGCTGTCCAGCAGATAATATCCGCTCCATGGATCGCAGGCAGTGATGAGCTGCTTCTGGCAGTAGCAGGCGCCGTCATAATAAGCGGATACCACGGGCTGATACTCGTAGAGGGTCATTTTGCCGTTGGGGTACATTCCGATGATACGGTTTGCGATGTCAAGAGCTCCGTTTATGCCTGCAAGGCCTGAGCCGTCAAACCTGTACGCTCCCTGAGCATATCCCATGGGGGAGCTTGCCTCGCTGAACCACAGCTCCTTGCCGTTATCCTCGGCGATCTTCTTTGCAACGTTTGTGGAGCTGCTGGTGTAGTGGCTGCCCACCACATCTACCGCATTCATAAGCTCCTCGTCCTGATACATTCTGTCAGCAAAGCCCCAGGTGCAGACCTCTTCTCCGCCGACTATCATTATCTTGGAGTAATCATATGGGCAGTCTGTTTCGCTTTTCAGGTGTTCGGAAAGATATTTTACCCAGTCAAGGTCGGCAGCTCTTTCGTTCTGAACGGCGCTTACGTAGTCAAACTTTATGCCGTAGGTCTTATAAGCTGCGTCAAGGGTCTCCTTGTACCACTTGTATCTTGCGGCGTAGGTGTCGTCAGCTTCGCTTATCCAGCGTGGCTCGCTCCACCATAGCATATCAAGGGTAAGGTCGGGATTTATCTGCTTTGCGTCCGCCGCCAGCTGATAGCCTGCGCCTCTTGTAACGTCAGCCTTTTCGTCAGCGCTGCGCATTACCGAGGGCTCTGTTCCCGATGATGAGTTTACATCGGAGCCCATTTCCAGCTTCAGGTGAGTTATACCGATGCCCTCCTTGCCGAACATATACTCCATTATCTGCCAATATGCCTCGGGGTGTTCTGCCTTATAATCCAGCAGCAGGCGGGAGGAATTGTTTGCGCTGACCATTCCCGCACCTCTGTACCGCATATTTTCCTTTAGATTTGCAGTAGTTCCGTCAATGATTATGTTGTTTCTATCCACAGTTTCTTCCTCCGCTTCGCAGACGGGCGCAGCAGAGAGCATAACTGCCGCAGCAGCTCCGCAGGCCGTGAGCCTTTTCATATTTTTCAAAGAAATTTCTCCCCTCATTATGAGCATTTATAAGATTATTATAATAAAATGCTTATTCATGAAAAAGAGAACCGTGCACGATTATCCTTTTCCTGTAAATAATTATAGCGTCTTTGTGCCTGTACGTCAATCTGAAATATTTTGCATATTATTACGATTTTAGCATCACATAAGTACCGTGCCCCTTGAACGCCTGTACTCTCTGGGGGAAACGCCCTCTATCCTGCGGAAAACTATGCTGAAATAGTTCCTGTCCTCATAGCCCACAGCTTTGCCGATGTCGCCTATCTCACGGTCGGTGTTCACAAGCAGGGACTTGGCTTCCGATATCCGCCGCCTTGCAAGATATTCCAGCGGCCGCATAGAGGTCTCCGCCCTGAACACACGGCAGAAGTGCTGGACGGACACTCCCGAAAGCGCCGCAAGGGTTTCCGCACGGATATCCTCCGCATAATTGCTGTCGATGTACCTTACCGCCAGGGAGGATATGTCATTTCCCGACCGCTTTTCCTCATCACGGGAGAACATGGAGCTTCGCATGGCAAGGATATATTCATATAAAAGTGCGGAGGAATTTTCGCCGCCGTTTACGGGGTCAGCCGCAGCGGAAAATATCCTGCTGAATATCCTGCCGCATTTGTCCTCGTCAAAATGGTCGGAGTAGGCAAAGCCCTGAAAGCCCATGGCTGCCATAAGCTCGCCTGCGTGCTGACCTCGGAACACCAGCCAGTTTGTGACCCATTCTCCCGCAAGAGGGTGATATTCGTGGGGCTTTGCAGGGGCGATGTAAAAGACCGAGCCTGCACGGAGTATGTATTTTTTGTCATCGACCGTAAGCACACCTGCCCCCGATGATGTGAACAAAAACTGGTGGGAGACAAGTCCCTTTTCCCTTGCCACACGGTACTCGGGGTCGGATATTCCTATGCCTGTAAGATAAAAGGGCAGCCTGTCCTGCCTGCCTATAACGGGATATACTGCCTGAGTCATATGATGCCTCCTTTTGCATTGTTTTTATATTATTATACTATAATTATGATGAGCAGACAAGATAAAAACAGCTGCTGCATTTTATAACATTTCATAAAATGCAGCAGCTATTGTATTATATCAGAATTTTATCTCCGTCACCGCACACTCTGTACTGCAGAGAACTGCGCTCAGCTTATCGGGCTGGTGAGTGCCTGCATACAGCGTAAAGCTGTCGGAAAAGCGCTTTCTTGTGCCGCTTTCATCTACCGAGGTGAACGCCCTTTCGGGAATGGAAACGGTCACGCTCCTGCTTTCGCCTGCCCTGAGCTTTATGCGCTCAAAGCCGCAGAGAACGGGATTGGGAGCGGCATATGGACTGCTGTCCTTGATATACAGCTGGATAACGTCCTCCACGTCATATGCGCCGTCGTTGAACATCTTGACCGACGCCTTTCCGTCCTTATACTCCACTGCCTCGCATATCACACGGGAGTAGGTGAGACCGTAGCCGAATGGGAAAAGAATGTTGTCATGGGCATATCTGTAGGTGCGGTTTTTCATGGAATAATCGGTGAAGTCGGGGAGCTTGTCGGCAGTCTCATAGAATGTAACAGGCAGCTTTCCCGAGGGGGAGATGTCGCCGAAAAGTATCTCAGCCAATGCAGTTCCGCCCTCAGAGCCTGGATACCATACGTGCAGGAGAGCATCAGGCTCGCACTCGGTATTTACGGAGCTTCCTGCGGCACATACGATTATCACGGGTTTGCCTGTTTCCATGACCTTTTTGATAAGTATGCGCTGGCTTTCGGGGAGACGGAGATCTTTCTTGTCGCCCGAGGAGAACTCATTGCCTGTGTCGCCCTCTTCGCCCTCGATAGTTGCGTCAAGACCCACGCAAAGTACCACTGCATCGGCATTTTCTGCGGCGATGACAGCCTCCGCATATCTGTCGCCTGCCTTGGCAAGACCAGACACTCTGTCTTTATAAATGTGGCAGCCCTCGGCATAGAGGACTCTGCCCGAAAATCTGTTCTGTATGCCCTCAAGGAATGTGACATATCGGTCGGCAGTACCGTTGTAGTTGCCCTCCAAAGCGGCGGTGCTCGTGCTGTTGGGACCTATAACGGCGATAGTTTTTATCCTGCTTTCATCAAGGGGAAGTATGCCGTTATTTTTCAGCAGAACCATTGACCTTTCGGTACATTCAAGGGATATTTTTTTGTTTTCCTTGCATGAAACAAAGCTGTAGGGAATATCATATTCGCTTTCCTTGTCAAACATACCCAGCCTTATGCGGGTGCGCATAAGATGAACGCAGGCTTTTCTGATATCTTCCTTGGTGATAAGTCCCTCGTCCAGAGCAGCAAGAAGATTTACATATGTGCAGCCGCAGTTAACGTCGCAGCCTGTTTTCAGCGCCAGAGCCGCAGAGTCAACCGGGGTCTTTGTCAGCCCGTGATGCTGGTGGAAATCCTGGATAGCCCAGCAGTCGGAAACAAAATATCCGTCAAAGCCCCAGCTGCGGAGCTTTTCCATAAGCATTTTGCTGGCACAGGAAGCCTCACCGTTTACCCTGTTGTATGCGCCCATAACGCCCTCAACGTGAGCTTCTTTCACAAGCGCTTCAAAAGCGGGGAGATAGGTCTCCTCCAAATCCTTTTCGGAAACCTCCGCATTGAATTCGTGGCGGAGAACTTCGGGGCCGCTGTGAACTGCAAAATGCTTTGCGCAGGCAGCTGTGCGGAGAGTTTTGCCCTCACCCTGAAGTCCCTTTACATAAGCCTTGCCGTTTTCTGCGGTGAGATATGGGTCTTCGCCGTAGGTCTCGTGACCACGACCCCAGCGGGGGTCACGGAAAATGTTGATGTTGGGCGCCCAGAGGGTAAGACCCTTGTAAATATCTCTGTCGCCGTGCTTTGCGTACTGGGCATATTTTGCACGGGTCTCCTCGGAGGTTATCTCGCCTGCCTTTTCCACAAGCTTTGTGTCAAACATGGCGGCAAGTCCGATCGCCTGGGGGAACATGGTGGCTGTGCCTGAGCGGGCAAGTCCGTGAAGTCCCTCGTTCCACCAGTTATAGGCGGGAATGCCCAGCCTTTTTATCTCGGGAGCATCGTATCTGAGCTGGCTTGCTTGCTCTTCAACGGTCATGGCATCGGTCAGCGCTTCCGCACGTTCCTGCACGCTGAGAGTTTCATCAAGATATTTTTCCATATTATCAACCTTTCGGAATATCGTTGGGATCATACTGATATTATACATCATAAATCTTTGCTATTCAAGGCAATGTGATGCTTTGACGGTGAATATTCTGCGATTTTGCGCCTGATGAAATGAGCCAGCAGGAATTTTTCAAAAAAGGTATTGCAATTTTTCATCGGGTGTGATATAATATTACAGTCACACGGAGACGTATCGAAGTGGTCATAACGGACATGACTCGAAATCATGATGCCCCCTGAGGGACGAGGGTTCGAATCCCTCCGTCTCCGCCAGAATAAACGGCTTGGACAAATAATCTGAGCCGTTTTGTTTTTGACTTGCCCGCAGTTTTGCCCGCACTCTGTAATTTTACCTATTCTGTAATTTTACCTATAAAGTAAAAAATCTCCCCCTCAATCGAGAAGCGGGAGATTTTTTTATACTAAGCACCAATTAAAAACTACACAAAAAATCAAGCATAATCTTACATATATGGATTATGCGATGATTTTTTGTCTATAGTTTTATTGGGGATTAGTATTATATTATCTCTATTCCAAAATGCGCCGACAGTTTATTTTCCTTTTCGGGAAGTACACGGTATTTGTCCGCCAGAGCAGGGCCGCAGGAATTTGAACCCACGCCTGCCATTCTGCTGTCGATGCAGATAACGGAGCTGCCGCATTTTTCAAGCTCGTAGTTGTGGCGCTTCTGTGCCAGCTCCTCCTGGGTGTATTCGGAGGCATTAAAGGAGAAATCATTGTCGGAGGTAAACTTCACGCAGATATCGCCGTTGCTTACATTCACGTATCGGCAGCCGTAATGCGAGGAGTTTTCCTGAGGTCTTACATAGTCCTCAAACATATCTGCGATATTTGCGGAGAAATGACCCATATAGCTTGAAAGGTGCTTGTCAATATAGCTTTCATGTGGGCCGTATCCGAAGTAATCTACAGCTTCAAAGCTTCTCGGCATGAAAAGACGTATGCCGAAGCGTGGTAGATTTTCCACCTTGTTGGAAAATTCTGCGGTGCAGCTGATGTTCAGTTTGCAGCCGACAGAATATGTTACATTAAGCTTTGCAAAAGGCTGATGAATGCTCCAGCCCATAGACTGGCTCACGGTGATGATAACTTCCGTGTCATTGCTTGTGACAGCCGTGTCATAGCATTTTACGGTGAAGTCGTTAAGGTGCGCTCTGTACCAGCTGCCCTTCATAACATCGTTGTCGGTGGGAGCACGGAAGAAATTGAACTGCATGGGCTTTTGGAGCAGCTCTGTTCCGTTGTGGCTGATGCTGTCAAAAACGGCGTGGCGCTTGTCAAAATGATATATCGTGCTGCCCGATGTTATTGTTACATCAAGGGCGGTTTCTTTAAAAGAAGTGACACTGCTGCCGGTCGTCTGCTTATCCGTGCCGCATATTTTCAGCTGGTCAAAGCAAATTTCATAGCCCTTGGAGCAGAAAAGTGTATCTTCCTTTGCGGTGAAAATGAACCTGATATATGTCTCGTTTTCATATTCCTTTGCCGCATTCGGAATAATCACCTCGGTGCTGCCCATAGGCGGTATTGCAATATCTGCACAGCCTGTGGATATAATTCCGCTGTCATCGGCTATCTCATATCGGCAGTCAAGGATATCGCCCGCATTTGCAAATTCAAGGGTGCTGTTAAAGATGAAATGTCCCTTTTCACTGCCGGCCAAAACTCTCACAGGGCGGTATGCCTGCTTTAGTTCAAGCAGACCCGTGTGAGGTGTGCGGTCGGGATAAACAAGACCGTCCATGCAGAAATTGCTGTCGTTATGCTTTTCGCCGAAGTCGCCGCCGTAGCCGTATTTTACCCTGCCGTCAGCCACGCCCTGAGGAACGGTGTGGTCGCACCATTCCCACACAAAGCCGCCGCAGAACCGTGGGCTTGAATAAAATGCGTTGTGGTAATTCTCCAGGTCGCCCGGACCGTTGCCCATGGCGTGGCAGTATTCGCAGAGCACAAAGGGTCGGTGCTCGTCCTGCTTTTCAAGGAAGCATGCCATTTCCTTGGTGTCCCAGTACATTCCCGATACCACGTCAAGGATATCGGTGGGCGTATCGTCCAGTCTGTGGGTGCTTTCGTAGTGGAGCAGCCTTGTGTCGTCCAGCGATTTTACCAGCCTGCCTGCCGCCAGCATATTCTCGCCCCAGCCGCTTTCATTTCCCAGTGACCAGAACACAACGCAGGGGCGGTTTATATCCCGCTTCACCAGAGCTTCCGCACGGTCGGTTATGGCTTTCTCGAACTGCTTGTCGCAGGCGATAAGGGCAATGCCGTTGTATGGCTCGGGAGCGTCCCACTTGAAATTGTTATAGACCTCCACGCAGCCGTGGGACTCCATATCCGCTTCGTCGATAACGTAAAAGCCCATTTGGTCGCACAGCTGATAAAACAGGGGCGAGTTGGGATAATGTGAGGTTCTTACGGCGTTGATATTGTGCTTTTTCATCAAGATAAGGTCTGCCTTCATCTGAGATACCGAAGCATAATAGCCCGTGTCGGGATAGCTGTCGTGGCGGTTCACGCCCTTGAATTTTACAGCCTGACCGTTTACCTTGAACACGCCGTTCTCCACGGATATTTTCCTGAAGCCTACCTTTTCGCCTATGACCTCATCGCCTGCAAATACAGTCAGGTCATAAAGATATGGCTTTTCAGCCGACCACAGCTTTGGGGCTTGTATGTTGATAACAGTTTTTTCACCGTCAGTCGCACTGAAATTTGTTACAGTGTTTCCGTCCCGGTCGGTAAGGGTCGCCGTAACGTCACAGCCAAAGGGGGTAAATTCAAGCTTTGCGGAAGCTTCATCGGAGAGAATAGTTTTCACGATATAGTTTTCAAGCCGAACTTTTGGTCGGGACAATACGTAAACATCACGGAAAATTCCCGAAAGCCTTATCTTGTCCTGATCTTCAAGATAAGTGCCGTCGCACCATTTCAGCACCGCTGCGGTTATTTTGTTTTCGCCCTCACGGAGCAGGGGAGTAATATCAAATTCCGAGGTGCTGTGGGACACCTGGGAATAGCCTGCAAATTCGCCGTTTATGTACAGATATACGCAGCTGTCTATGCCCTCGAAAACAAGTATCCTGTCATTTTCGTCGGGGGAATAGTTATAGCTCCTCTGATAGATGCCCACGGGGATATCATCGGGCACATATGGCGGGTCATAGGGGATAGGGTAGCAGACGTTTGTGTACTGGGGCTTGTCATAGCCGTGAAGCTGCCAGTTTGAGGGCACGGGTATTTTTTTATCAAACCCCGATGATATAAAATCGTCCTCTATATCAATAATGCTGCCGTAAAATTTAAAATCCCAGTCGCCGTTCAAAAGCTCAAATCTGGCTGAGTTTTCCCTGCTTTCAAATGGGTCTTGTCCTTTTGAAAAGGGGATAAAATAGCAGTGCTTATCAAGGGTGCCGATGTGAAGAGCTTCCGTATTTTCATGGTATATCATTTTGCTTTTTGGTGATCCCACGGAAGATATTTTTGAAATGTCCATAGCCGACCTCCTGTAATTTCATATTCGTTGAATGTATTGTAACACCTATTGACAGGCAAGTCAATAGATGATATTATGAATTTATAACAATATGAATATGGAGAGTGATTTTTTTGTTCTTCTGTGACTATCCTATCATACGCAGCGAAAAACAGTTGCCTGTTTATCTTGTGAATATGGGTCAGCAGCATTGCCAGGATCATATTATCCGCCCCGAGGGATATCCACATCATCAGATACTTTACTGCACAAAGGGCAGCGGAACGCTTATATGCGACGGGCGAAAAACTCACATTCCGCCCAATACCGCTGTATTCATGCCTGCAAACTATCCCCATGAATATTACGCCGAGGAAGATGTGTGGGATATCCACTGGGTAGTGCCGTCGGGCTATGGCATTGACGATATGCTCAGGCAGTTCGGACTTACCGAGCCGAGAGTGTGCAGTCTTGGAAATGTTAAAATGCTGGAGCATATTTTCAGGAAAATGCACGATGCCATAAGAGCGGACAGCCTTTTCGGCAATTACAGGGCATCGGGCTATTTGTACGATTTTCTTATCGAGTTTTACCGCCTTATCTCCGCAGAGGATACCTCTCTTTCCGTGTCTCCTGCACTGATGAAAGCGGTGGATCACATCAATTACAATTATGCGTCACCCATAACCTTGGACGACATTTGCGGCGCAGCGGGAGTATCAAAGCAGCATTTGTGCCTGCTTTTCAGGAACACGCTGAATATGCGCCCCATGGAATATGCGGCAAAGCGGCGTATCCAGGAGGCCAAGGCGCTGCTTATGGGCACGGACAAACGCATTGAAGAGATATCTGAGGAAGTGGGCTTTGGGTCGGAAAGTTATTTCTGCAAGCTTTTCAAACGCTACGAGGGAATGACGCCCACGGATTTCAGAAACGCATAAAATATAACTATACCCTTGATTTTTGCCTGTACTGTGTGGTAAAATAATTACGGTGATAAACTTTGATAATACGAAACGATATGGAACTGGCGGCGGCAAAACAGCTGAGCCTTGATTTCAGCTGCACCCCACAGGACTTTTTTAAAAATGAAAACACTGTCACTGTGCCTGCGATTCGCAGGGGCAGGCGTGTATTTTCCGATGAGCCGCCTTTTTTTCGTGCGGCTACCATGGGCATGGGCGCTGTTATATGCGCAAGCGCCGATATTGCCGAATACACAAGGGTGCTGGCTAAAAACACAGCGGGAACGGAGATATTCACCGCTTCCGTAATGTCGGCGCTGAACCGTGAGCTTTTCAGTCACGGCTGCTGCATCGGGCTGCTCAATCAGTATTATGTCCCTGCGGTGCCCTACCGTCCTGCGGTAAGGAGTGAGGGCTTTACTCTTAGGGTGTTCGACGAGAATAACATTGCCGAGCTTTTTGAATACAAGGGCTTTGACAATGCCCTGCTGTACCGCACCGAGGGGGAGCGGCGTGATATCATTGCCGTCTGCGCCTTTAACGGCAGGAGCATCATGGGCATGGCGGGGGCATCATCGGACAGCCCCACCATGGCGCAGATAGGCATTGACGTTCTGCCCGAGTTCCGTGGAATGGGCGTGGGAGCGGCTCTTGTTGCTTCCTGCACCGCCGAGGTGCTGAGGAGCGGATATGTGCCATACTACGGCACATGGAGCGGAAATATCATTTCCCAGCGCATTGCCGCAAAGTGCGGCTATCGCCCCGCATGGTGCGAGATGACTTCGACTGAATTATAAGATTGGCATAATTTCTCCGCAGGCTATTTTCTCCCCCGAATTGCCCGAGGGCTGGGTGTGCAGGTCGTCAAAATTCCTGTGAATGATTATTGTGTGCCCGATAACGTCCTCCGAGGTAAAGCGTGTGGTGATGAAAGCAAAATATGCCGTGCCGTTATCGGCAAAAAGCGGCGGCATATCGCCCTTGTGGCAGGGGTGAAGACAGCCGTTGGGGTTGTAATGCCCCTTGACATCTGCAAAGGGGTCTTCCGCATTGCCTGTGCAGGTCATGCCCTCGTGAATGTGCATTGCGAAAACGCCGCACCGGCACTCGCCCTCCGACTTGGGCAGCCCGTAAACCGAGACAGATACCATTGTCCCAAGCTCCGTGGGAACGAACACCGCAAGCCCTCTGATATCTGGATATTTCTCCGAGCCTGTTATCACTGCGCTTGCTGCCTGATAAGAAGTGTTATACATAAAAAATCGCCTCCTGTTGCCATAAATATGCAGCAGGGGGCGATTTTATTATTACATTGAAATTTACTGATTAAGTCTGAAATGAACAGGTATGCCGTTTCTGTACTCGGTCTGTACCTCGCCCTGGATAAGGGGCAGGAAGTAGTTGAGAGCGTCGGTGGTAACATCGCTCTTGTCGGCGGATATCCAGTTTGCGGGGAAATATTTTTCCTTGTTTGCGGTTTCGCTTACGTCAAAGGAAACTATCTCGATGCGGTAAGGCTCGCTGCTTATCCTGCGGAAGCCCATCATTCTGCCGCTGTTGCCGTTAAGGGCACATTCCACAGCGGCTGCACCTATCTGCTCGGCTTCGTTCAGGTCGGTAAGGGAGGCAATGTGTGCACTGCATCTCTGCATAACGTTCAGCTCAATGGAACGTACCTTGCAGCCGAAACGCTCTGCGCAGCGGTGCTCAAGATACTTGGCAACGCCCGAATTGTCCGTATGACCGAATGCGTCCGCACCTGTTTTCACATACTGTCTTTCATTGGGCACGATGCCCTCGGAAACGGCGATGATAACAGCCCTGTAGCGCTTCATCATTCTGCCCACATCAGCGAGAAATTCTTCCATATCAAAGCCGTTGGGAAAGGCTTCGGGAACATAGATAAGGTGGGGAGCAGGCTCTCCGTTGGCTCTGAGTACGCAGGAGGAAGCGGTGAGCCAGCCTGCGTTTCTGCCCATTATCTCAACGATGGTGATGGACTGGATACTGTAAACACGGCTGTCACGGATTATCTCCTGGAGAGTGGTGGCAACGTACTTTGCGGCGGAGCCGAAGCCGGGGGTATGGTCTGTTCCGGGCAGGTCATTGTCGATGGTCTTGGGCACGCCGATTATCTTTACGTCGCAGCCCACTGCCTTGCAGTAGCGGTCAAGCTTTAAAACGGTGTCCATGGAGTCATTGCCGCCGATATAGAAAAATGCCTTTATGTCATATTCCTTGAAGGTCTCGATGATCTTCATATATTCGGCTTCGGTCTTGCTGTCCTTGGGGTCATATTCAGCCAGCTTATAGCGGCATGAGCCGAGGACTGTGGAGGGGGTCTTTTTCATAAGCTCCACATCATAATCAGATGTAAGTATGCTGTCGAGAGGAACAAGGTCGCCGTTTATCATTCCCTCGATACCGTTGATGGAGCCGTATATCCTGCCTATTTCGGGACATTGTGCCGCTCTTCTGAAAACGCCTGCCAATGAAGCGTTGATAGCAGCTGTGGGACCGCCTGACTGTGCTGCTGCTATATTGAATTTACCGCTGTCCGATAACATAAAAAAACCATCCTTTTCAAATTTATCCGACGTTATCGCAATATTTGCTATAATTATTTTATCACATACCCGTCTTATAATGCTATATGCAGACTAAACGATATTTTTTGTCGATATTGCCGAAAAGTGGTTGTTTTTCACAGAAAAATTAGTGAAAACCATTACATTTTTCTGCGCTGCTTTAATACTGATCTTTAATCGTTCTATAGACAAAGCCGACAGATGAAATAAGACCAGTCTGGGAAAGCGACTGCAGGCGGGCTTGTCGCCCGGCAAGGGAGCTTGACGAAGAATGGGCTTATTTCAGCCGAGGATTTGTCTATAGGTTGATTGAGGATTAGTATAAATCAATTTGTGCTCTGTGACATAAAAAAGGCTGCCGAAATTGCTTCGGCAGCCGTGATCTGTAATATCAATAATATTTGCCCTTGTTCTTCTTTATCATCATGATAATGATAACTACAGCCGCAGCTGCAACTACAACAACTACCACGATTATGATAATGATGGGAGCTATGCTGTCGCCCTTGGGTGCGTTTGCTGCGATCTCTGCCGCATTGGGTCGGGTAAGCTCGGTAGCGGAGGTCTCCTCTGCTGTGGTCTCCCTGACAGTGGTTTCGGCAGCTGTGGTTGCCTCTGTCTCGGTAGTTTCCTCAGTTTCGGCCTCTGTCTCTTCCTCGACTGCAGCTTCTTCGATCTCAGCCTCGTCCTCTGCGTCCTCTTCCTGAGTTTCGGCTTCGGTCTCAGCTTCGGTTGCTTCCTCAGTCTCGGCCTCGGTTTCTTCCACGGTCTGAGCTTCTGTTTCAGCCTCGGCAGCAGTCTCCTCAGTCTGAACGGGAGCGGTGATATTGCAGTTTGTTACCTTCATGCCTGTAACGGTAAGGTTTACGCCTGTATCGCCCACGCAGATGGCATAAACGGTGTCGAAATTATCCGAGCCGTATGATGCTGCGATATCGCTGAATGAGAACTTTGCCTCAGTGTCGGTGTACTCATAGGGAGCTATCTTGTTCCAGTCCTTGGTAACATCGGGGTTAGGCTCTACTGGACCGTCGCCCCATGTCTGCCAGATAAGCTCAACGGGAGATCCGTTTGCTTCGCCCTTGTATGTATAATCAACGATGACTTCAGAATCGGAGGTCATCCACATGGGGTTGAAGTTCTCGCTGTACTCCTCGTTTCCCAAAGCGGTGTAGCAGATAAAGGACTGACCCCATTTTCCGCCTGATTCGGAAGCGCCCGAAACATCAAACGTATAATCTTCCGCATAAGCGGTGGCAGCCAGTATTGCGCAGGAGAGGATACCCACTGCGGCAGCGGACATTGTCCTGAAAAGTTTCTTCATTTTTAAATATTCCTTTCCTAAAATATATACATACATATTTTAGTACATTTGTAAGAAAAAGTCAACAGCTTTTTATGCGATTTGAAAAATGACATTGTAAAGTGCTGGATTTTATCCGCAGATAAATTCGTTGAGACCCGTAAAAAGGGTATATGCCACTTGCCGCTGATAGTCACGGTCGGTGAGCTTTGCGGCCTCGTCGGGATTGGAAAGAAAGCCGCATTCAGCCATTACGGCGGGATTATTGCAGTAATAGCACAGGTAAAGCTCCTTGCCGCACAGCTTTGTTTCTCGCATATTGTCGGGCTGGAGATTTTTCACGAACAGATTTTGCAGTATTGAAGCAAACCTCTCGCTGTCGGCATTGGCAGGGGAGTAGAACATCTGTGCGCCGCTGTATTTTGGGTCGGTGTAGGTGTTCTGGTGGACGGAAAGGCAGACTGCGTTGGGAAATTTGTTGAAAAGCTCCAGCCTGTTTTCCATGTCCGAGACCTTCTGGTTGCGTATGCCCGTGGTGCCGCTGTCGTGAATGGAAATGTCCCTGTCACGGGTGACGGCGGTGTCAAAGCCGTAAAGGCGGCACATATCACGCACCGACAGCATTATGCTCAGGTTGATGCCCTTTTCGGTCACGCCGTCGGCAGTGGAGCAGCCTCCGTCCATGCCGCCGTGGCCGCTGTCAAGGACGATGACCCTGGCGTTGGGGTCGCTTTCGGCGGTGTTGGTGTAAACGGCGCTGTCTATCTGCCCCATGGCGTAGTGTATCATCGCCGCAGACGCCATTACCGCAAGGGCGGAGAATATTGCTGTTCTGTACTTTCTAAGTTTTATCTTCATAAAAAAGCCCTGTCCTTTCATTTTGAATTGCTCTGATTCAATTCATATGAAAGAACAGGGTGGATTATGTTATTGATAGGGATTTTTGCATATATCTTTCGGCAAGACTTAAAGCCTATCTGTCATTTGTTTTTCTTGCCGTAAAGCAGCAGTGACTTTACATCAATATCACGGATAGTGCATTCATAGGTGACGATTATAACTGCGGGAGCGATGAGAACCAGCACAAGGAGACCGAAAAGTCCGCCCCAGCTGAGAGCGTCAATAGTCCTGCCCGAGGTGAACAGGTCTATCCATGCAAGGCTCTGCATATTCGCCCAGATATAGTAGTTGAACACGTCTCCGATAACGCCCAGCTTTGACAGCAGCAGGACTATCCACATCACATACTGGGGCAGGGGAGCGGTGAGAGCCATTTTCAGGCTCATTTTCTTATCCTGCTGCCAACCGTGATATTTTACCAGATTTCTGTCACGGACAGCGGTGTTGTAGGTGAAGTTGAAGTAAAGTCCGTTTGCGATAAGCACCGAGGCAATGGCGGTGAACAGCTTCATCACCATGAATTTTGTCATAAAGATTATCATGCACAGATTGAATATCGTACAAATGAATTCGCCTGCCAGCCACCAGAGCATTCCCTTTGCGGCTCTTTTTGCAAATTTTTCCTGAGTATCAGCAACCATGTTCGGGTAATTCCTTTCGATCAGCGTGTATCATACAATATTAGTATTATACATCACACAGCCCATGATTTCAAGGCCTTTTATGTGATGATACGGGGAAATTTTCATTTGTGACCCTGAATGTCGAAATGTTTTTATTGACAAATTCAGCTGCCCTGTGATATGATTTGATTGTCTCACAGTGAGACGCAAAACGCCTGCCGCCACAGCTTTTGGATCCGTTTCATCAGCCGGGGCGGCTTGATTTTTATGTCTTGACATTTGTTAAGGAAATGTTATATAATATATCTGAGGTGTGATTTTGTGCTTGGAGTTTATCTTGCTCTTCTGGACACTGCGGAGGACAAAAGCAGATTTGAAGAGCTTTATCTCACATACCGTCAGGATATGTACAAGACAGCGTTTGCTATCCTGCGAAGTCCTCAGTCAGCGGAGGACGCTGTACACGAAGCATTTATGATCGTTATCGGAAAATTAAATAAAATTTCAGAAATAAACTGTCCCCAAACCCGTGCTTATCTGATTATTATAGTAAAGAACCTTGCACTTAAAATGTACAACGAAAGTAAAAAAGTCATCATTGAAAATATTGATGAGACTGAGATATCTGACGGCACCGATCTTGAAGCCGATATTGTTTCAAAGCTCAGTGAGGAAGAGCTTAAAGAGCTGCTTTTAAAGCTGCCCGAGCAGTATTATCAGGTGCTTTTTCTGGAAATGTACATGGAGCTGAGCATATCCGAGACTGCGGAAAGTCTTGGAATAAGCTATGATAATGCCAAAAAGCGTTTGCAGCGTGCAAAAAGGTGCTTTGTTAAAATGATAAAGGAGCATTACGGCAGTGAATACACAACTTAAAGCAGCATTTGAGGAAACGCTGGAAGCCCGCATAATCAGCACTGTGCCGGATATGCCCGATCATCGGTTCTCACCGCAGTTTGAGCGGAAGATGAAACGGCTTGCAGGCGGAGGTGCGCCCCAAAAGCTTACGGTAAGGCGGCTTTTTATATGCGTGACGGCGGCGCTTATTGCAGCGGCGTTGGCGGCATCGTCCGTAAGTGCTGTGCGTGACTTTTTCAAAAGATTTTTCACTGAGACTTTCAGCACCCACACTGCCGTTCAGTCGGCCGATACCGCAGAGGCTCCCGAGACTATTGAAGCAGTTTACACTATTGATGTGCCTGAGGGGTTTGAGACAGAAGATGCGTTTATGAGCGATATATTCTGTAACACGGTATATAAAAACAATAGTGAGTATATTTATTTCAGTCAGAATGTCAAGTCAGGATTTGATGTAAATGTGAATACTGAGGATCGCACCATGGAATATATTGAAATAAACGGCTGTGATGGATTTATAGTTGATATCAGTAATGAGGTATCATATATTTCATGGGACAATGGTGAATATATTTTTGAAATATCAGGCAGCATTGGTAAAAATGAACTGATAAGTGTTGCCGAAACTGTGCAAAAGGCAGAACAATAAATTTTTTGTCGATTTAGTGTCCCCAAAAGGATTGCTTCAAGATTATAGATACAGATGGTAAAACATCTGAATTTATGAGAAAGGGGGTATTTGAAATGAAAAAGGGTCTGTCATTTTTTATGGTTGTAGTCATAGCGCTTTCGTCTCTTTGCGGCATTACTGTGTGCGGTGCTGAAATGAGATACGCTTATACTGTTTCGGCTTCAAGCAGGCTGTCTATTTCCAACCAGAAAGCAACTTGTATAGGTATCGCAGTAGGAGACAACACTGTGACCAAAATTACTGCTGTTCAGTATCTGGAAAAGAAAAGCGGCAGTAAGTGGTATTCTGTTAACGATGAACCATGGAGTGCATCGTCAAGCAACAATACACTGACATTCAGCAACAGCCAAAGCAGCCTCAGCAGCGGTACATACCGTGTGAAAACTGTATTTACAGTTTACAGCGGCAGCGATAGCGAAAAGGTTACTGCAATCAGCAAGGAAGTAACGATTTGACGCAAAGCAATCGTTATTTCGAATGGCAGACCGAAACAGATATGCTGCGTATCTGTTTCGGGGTTGCCTAAGTTAAGTTACACTACATAAATTTCAGAAAGCAGGTGACAGATGAGCGGGACTGCCTTAAAAATAATCGCTCTCATACTTATGACAGCTGACCACATCGGGGCATATATTCCCAATATGCCCCTGTGGCTCAGGTGGATAGGTCGGCTGTCCTCTCCTCTGTTTTTCTTCTGCGCCGCAGAGGGAGCGGTGCATACAAGCAATAGGCGCAGATATCTTAAAAGGCTGTGGCAGGCAAGCGCTGTCATGGTGCTGACGGAAGCTGTTCTTGATCCGCTGATGTCCATGTATTTCAAGCTCCGTATAGGCAGGTTCGACAATAACATTTTTCTGTCATTATTCCAGGGCGTGCTTATAATATCTATGCTTGAAAGCACAAAAAACGACAGTCGGAAAAGGAAAAAATATCTTCTGGGATACGGGGGGTATCAGCTTGCAATGGCTGTGCTGTCCTATGCTGCCGATGTGGCTGACCCCATTGCAGCGACAGGGATAGAAATTCATCTTATCCCGCTGCTGAGTGACTGGCAGAGGATAGCTTTTACACTGCTCGGTTCACTGTGGCACAGTGAGGGACCTGCCGTACTTACCGCTTCCATAGTCCTTTTCTATTTTTGCCGTGAAAACAAAAAGCGGCTGGCGGTGTGGTATTCGGCTTACTGCGGACTGTATTTCCTGATATTCGTGCCGCAGATGGGAATACATTTCTTTAATTTCCTGCAAAGGTGCGGAATGTCTCAAGACCTTGTTTATGTGCTTTCCATGCCTGTGAATGCACTGGGCATACCAACTATGAGGATAGATACGGCGAGGAGCTTTGCCGACTCTCTGCTTAGGATAAACTTTCAGTGGATGATGATATTTTCTCTCCCGCTCCTTCTGAGTTACAACGGGAAAAAGGGAAAAGATCTTGGCAGGTTTTTCTATGTGTATTATCCCGTTCATCTTATTATACTGCACATTATCGGGGCACTGCTTCAGTCATAAGCTTATTTATCGGAGGACATCATGAAAAGTAAAATAATGAAAATTATCTTTTGGATTTATAATATAATAATGCTCCTGTTTTATTTCAGGATACTGCCAAAACCTGTAAATCTTACCATGTCAAGAGAGCTGGTGCGTGATATGCGTGCTGGCGGCTGGCAGGTCTATAATCTTGTTCCGTTCAGCTCCTACAGCAGCTTTGTGATAGACCCCACAGGGAGTATCATGCGTATTATATGGCATATAGCTATGTTTGCGATGCTTTCATTCCTGCTTTCGGCAGCCTTTGAAGATATGCCGATAAAAAAGCGATGCGCACTGCTTTTGGTATATGCGCTTCTGCCTGAGGTTGTGCAGTTTGTGCTTTCCATAGGACTTTTTGATATTGATTCGGTGATACAGAATATTTTCGGTGCGGCTTTGGGACTGCTGGCGGCGTGGGCTTTCGTGAGACTTTTCGGCAGGAGAAAAGCTCAGGTTTGATGTACACAAGTACCTGATATTCGGAAGGAATGAGACATATGCAATGGACTAAACACAAGAGCATTACAGCTGTTTTTGCAATATCGGCTGCTGCCGCTGCGGCGTGGTTTGCGTTTGTATCTTTTGACAGGGCGGGGGCTTTCGATGAAAAGCCCGAAAGCGGCTGGATACATGAGGAGTGCGATTATACCGATTATTACTTTAATCAGCACCTGAATGACGGCGGCGTATGCACACATGACCTGAGCTATACGGAGCCTGCCATACCTGTGGGCAGCTATTATCCCGACGGTGATGCTTCGGCGGATCATTATATGGAGGTCTCGTTCGAGGACGGAAAGTATTACATGACATACAAAAGTCCCGACGGCAGCCTTTACGGTGATGAAGCATCGGAATATTACGGAAAAAAGCAGTTTATCGTTCATACCATTCATTCAAACGACAGTGTGGTCATATGCACTCAGTGGCATGACAGGACATCAGCTGATGATGATGGATTTTCTGAGGGACTGTGGCCGGGCGAAAAGATCATTGTGGACGGCACTCTCAAAGGCGTTGTTTTTAACGATGACGGCTCAGTCGATATCCAGCCCTATGATCTGGGCGCAGGATATAATCAGTCGGATGTTCGGAATGGGATATATATGAAAATGGCTGAAAGCAGATGATGTTTTGCATGAAGCCGATATGCTTCAGAACGTATCGGCTTCATAAGCTTATTTATCGGAGGACATCATGAAAAGTAAAATAATGAAAATTATCTTTTGGATTTATAATATAATAATGCTCCTGTTTTATTTCAGGATACTGCCAAAACCTGTAAATCTTACCATGTCAAGAGAGCTGGTGCGTGATATGCGTGCTGGCGGCTGGCAGGTCTATAATCTTGTTCCGTTCAGCTCCTACAGCAGCTTTGTGATAGACCCCACAGGGAGTATCATGCGTATTATATGGCATATAGCTATGTTTGCGATACTTGCATTCCTGCTTTCGGCAGCCTTTGAAGATATGCCGATGAAAAAGCGATGCGCACTGCTTTTGGTATATGCGTTTCTGCCTGAGGTTGTGCAGTTTGTGCTTTCCATAGGACTTTTTGACATTGATTCAGTGATACAGAATATTTTCGGTGCGGCTTTGGGACTGCTGGCGGCGTGGGCTTTTGGAAGACTTTTCGGCAGGAGAAAAGCTCAGGTTTGATGTACACAAGTACCTGATATTCGGAAGGAATGAGACGTATGCAATGGACTAAACGCAAGAGCATTACAGCTGTTTTTACTGTCGTACTTCTGCTTGCCGCCTGTGGGAGCGGGACAGATGAACAGGTAGTAAGCAGTTCAGCCGAAAGTGCATTGACCGAAAGAACCTCCGTTACAGATACGGTCAGTGAAACTTCCTCAGACTATGACAATGCCATAGAGCAGGAATATGACGGGCGCATCACGCAGCTTATGGACGCCTTTGCCCAAAAGGACAAGGAAACATTGCGAATGCTTTGCTCTGCGGACAGTGCCTCGGCGTTTGATTTTATTGACGGCGTTGATATTTCGGGGTACAGCATTATTTCATCTGAGCTGAATAAAGGCTCCAATCCCTCGGACTTTTCAAAGACCTATCATATCAGCGTTAATGTGACCGAAAGCGATGACGGGCGCTTTGAAAAAGTTGAAAATCTTTGGACGGTGACTGCTCTTGACCCTCTTGGAGAATACTCCCTTTTCGGAGCGCTTTCCATGAATGGGGAGGAACGGGAAAGTATCCGCTTGCTTGAGAGAAACGGCAATGTTTCCGATAAGGTGCGGTTCTGCTATGAGTGCATGGTGGAGCTGGAGCCTTATATAAGATATTCCGAGCCGATTGCAAAGGACGATGCCTTTTACAGCTCCCTTGCAAGATTTCTTGGCAAGTTTACCGAGTACAGTGCGGATAATTTCAACCATGCCGCTCAGAAATATTTTGGCATAGACGCAGGCTTTGATGACGATAATATTCAGCCACTGTGGTACGGCGCTTATGAAAAGGAAGCGGCGGCAGCTTATGAAGATGAAAATGAGGTCATCATTGATTTTTATGCCGATGCACTTTTGCTGACAAAAGCCTGCACTGTTAAATTCACCCTTGACGATACTGACGGATGTATCCGCCTGACTGGAACGGAGGTGACATATGATTCGGGACTTAAAATAGCATCATACACTACTTAAATTTCAGAAAGCAGGTGACAGATGAGCGGGACAGCATTAAAGATCATTGCTTTCAGGATTGGTATTTTGAGACAGTTAAAAAAATAATATGACCCATAATAATCTCAGGCTGACGGACATTAGTATTTCGTCAGCCTGAGCTTTATTTTACCCTGACCGATGCTTATAAAACGGTTGCAATTTCCGCAGCGCTATGATATAATGATAAAATACGATATTATGCAAAATTCAATGAAACCGTTAAAACAGGGGAATTTTTATGCCGAACACCGAAAATGAGCTTATCCATATTGAGGGCACTGTGGAGACCGTTTTGTTCTGCAATGAACAGAACGGCTATATCGTCCTCGACCTTGACACTGGCGGCGACTATGTTACTGTGGTGGGTGAGCTGGGAACTATCGAAGAGGGCGAGGAGCTGCGGCTCACGGGAAAATATGTCACTCACCCCAAATTCGGCGCTCAGTTCAGGGCAGAGGCGTGCGAGCGGAAGCTGCCTGCCACTGAGACCGCCATACTGAAATATCTTTCCTCGGGAGTTATAAAGGGCATCGGCCCCACCCTTGCAAAGCGCATGGTGGAGGAGTTCGGCGACAAAACTCTGGAGGTCATTGAAAACACCCCCGAGGATCTTATAAAGGTCAAGGGAATGTCCGCCAAAAAGGCTGACGAGATATCACAGGAATTCAGGCGCATTTTCGGCATACGTGCGCTGATGATATTCCTTGCGGGCTACGGAGTTTCCCCCTCTGTGGCGGTGTCCGCATGGAAGCGGTGGGGGCAGTTTGCGGTGGAGCAGATAAAGGCGAACCCCTACATTCTCTGCTCCCAGGGCATTGAGCTGGAATTTTCCAAGGCTGAGGAAATGGCAGCAAAGCTGGAGATACCCAAGGACAGCCCGGGACGCATAAGGGCGGGCATTTGCTATATCCTTACCCACAATGCTTTTAACGGTCACACCTGTCTGCCGGAGGACAGGCTGAAAGAAACTGCCGTAAAGCTGCTGGACGTGGGCGAAGAGGTGTTTGACGATAATCTTTCCGCTGCCTGCGATGATGACGAGCTGTGCGTTTATGACAAGGACGGCAGGAGCTTTGTATTTTTGCAGGACTTTTTCCGTGCGGAGCAGTACATAAGCACCCGACTTTCCGTGATGAACGACTGCTTCAAGGACACGGGAACGGATTACAGCAAGCTTATCGACATTGAAGAGAAAACAAAGATAATCACCTATGCTGACAAGCAGAGAGAGGCTATCTCCCTGGCGCTTTCAAAGGGCTTTCTTATCCTGACGGGCGGCCCCGGTACAGGTAAGACCACTACCCTCAAAGCCATAATCTCTCTTTATGAGCAGAGGGGCATGAAGGTGATGATAACTGCTCCTACAGGACGTGCGGCGAAGCGTATCGCCGACCTGACGGGATATCCCGCCAAGACCATTCACCGCCTGCTGGAAGTGATGTACGACAAGTCGGGGCAGCTTAAATTCAAGCACAACGAGCAGGATCCCGTTTCCTGTGATGTTATGATAATAGATGAGATGTCCATGGTAGATACTCTGCTTTTTGAGTCGCTGCTCAGGGCTTTGAAGCTTTCGTGCAGGCTCATAATGGTAGGGGACAGCGACCAGCTGCCCTCGGTAGGTGCGGGAAATATCCTTAAAGATATGATAGACAGCGGCAGGCTGACTGTTGTTGCCCTTAACGAGATATTCCGACAGGCTCAGCAGAGCTGTATCATCACCAATGCCCACAAGATAGTGAACGGCGAGGAGCCTGACCTTTCCCGCAAGGACAGCGACTTTTTCTTTATGCAGCGCCTTGATGCGGAGGGGGCGGCAGTGACTGTCACCGAGCTTTGCAGCAGGCGGCTTCCCGATGCTTACGGCTATTCTCCGCTGGATGATATTCAGGTGCTGTGTCCCTCACGAAAGGGCATACTGGGTTCGGTGGAGATGAACAAGATGCTCCAGAGGGTGCTCAATCCCCCGAAAAAGGAGCTTTCCGAGGTAAAGGGCATACTTTTCACCTTCCGTGACGGCGATAAGGTGATGCAGACCAAAAATAACTACGATATTGTCTGGAAAAAGGACGGCGAGAACGGCACGGGAATTTTCAACGGCGATATCGGCACTATAGTAAAGGTAAAGCGTGGCGAGGGTACGGTGGTCATCGACTTCGAGGGGCGCATTGCGGAATACTCCCTTGAAATGCTGGAACAGCTGGAGCTTGCCTATGCCATTACCGTTCACAAGAGCCAGGGCAGCGAGTTCACGGCGGTGATAATCCCGCTGCTTGGCGGATTTGACAAGCTTTATTACAGAAATCTCCTTTACACGGCGGTAACGAGAGCCAAAAAGATGCTTATAATCGTCGGCTCCAAATCCATTGTGGAGAAGATGGTGCATAACGACAGGCGCACGCTCCGCTACACCTGCCTGCGGCATATGATAGAAAGCGAGCTGGGCTGATATGGACAGGCGCATTATTGCGGGGGACGATGTTTTTTCAAATTGCTTTTCGAGTGCTTTTAAAAGCAACTTGAAAAGCGATTTAAAAAGCAACTTGAAAGCCTATCTGCTTGACCTTGCCTTTCCAAACTGCTGTCCTTTCTGCGGTGAGTTCATTGCCTATGATATTCTGTGCTGCGAAAAGTGCTTTCATGAGGCTCTGTGGGCTGATGAAAATATATGCACAGGCTGCGGAAAATCGCTCTTCAAAGGCTGCATATGCGGAAATGTGAGCTATGACGGCTGCTATGCGGCGGCATATTATGCGGATAGCGTAAGGGACTGTATCCACAACCTTAAATTCCACGGCAACACAAACGGTGCCGACATATTCGGCAGGGTGCTGCGTGACAGACTGGAAACGGCCGGCGTTTTGAGCGGTATTGACCTTATAGTCCCCGTTCCCATGACATCAAAGCAGAAGAGTGAGCGTGGATATAATCAGGCGGAGCTTATTGCAAGGGCGATATCGGCAGGCGAGGTGCCTGTGGAAGATGTGCTTTGCAGAAAGCACGTTAAGACATCGCAGCATCTTCTCGGCGCTGAGGAGCGCAGGAGTGCGGTGGGAAAACAGTATTCGGCGACAGAACGTGACCTTTCGGGTATGACGGTACTTCTTGCAGACGATGTTATCACAACAGGCTCGACCCTCAGCTGCTGCGCATCGCTCCTTAAACAGATGGGAGCGGCAAGGGTGATATGCGCCGCTGCGGCAACTGTATAAATATAGTAATAAGGTGGTTTTTTATTTGAAAAGCAATACAAAGGTGGCAGCTATCCATGACCTTTCGGGCGTGGGACGCTGTTCGCTGACGGTGATACTGCCTACCCTTTCGGCCATGGGCATTCAGGTATGTCCCGTTCCCACGGCGATACTTTCCACGCATACGGGCGGTTTCGGTGATGTGGTCATGCGTGATCTTACCGATTATATGTCCCCTGCACTGGAGCATTATAAGCGGTTCGATATGGATTTTGACTGCATTTACAGCGGATTTCTTGCTTCTACCGACCAGATAGATCACTGCCTGGAGTTTTTTGCGGACTATCCCAAGGCGCTCAAAGTGGTGGATCCCGTTATGGCAGACCACGGAAAGCCCTATAAGACCTGCACCGCCGAGCTGCGCCGCAGAATGGGAGAGCTTGTGGCTGTGGCGGATATCATCACGCCCAACATGACCGAGGCAGCCATACTTCTGGGCGAGGATCCCAATCTGCTTCCCCGCTCCGCTTCGGAGATGAAAAGCATTCTGGTGAGACTTTCAAAGCTTGGCCCCAAGATAGTCGTCATCACCAGCGCATTTATCTGCGGAGAATGCTGCAACGTGGGCTATGACAGTGAGCACAACAAGTTCTGGAAGGTGCCCTATGTGCAGGTGAACGCAAGCTATCCCGGCACGGGAGATGTGTTTGCTTCCGTACTTACGGGAGCGGTTCTGAGAGGGGACAGCCTGCCCATTGCCATGAACAGGGCAGCGTCATTCCTGGAGCTTGCAATCAAGACCACATACAGCTACTGCACCGACCCCAGAGAGGGCATCATGCTTGAAAGATGCCTGGGCTTTCTTATTGATAACCCCAATCTCTGCGATTACGAAACACTGTGAGAAAGGATATGCTATGCCTTCTTTGAATATAGTTCTTGTGGAGCCGCAGATACCCCAGAACACGGGAAATATCGCACGCACCTGTGCCGTTACGGGAGCAAGGCTCCATCTTGTCCGTCCCATGGGCTTTCAGATAGATGACAAAAAGCTGAAGCGTGCTGGACTTGACTACTGGGACAAGCTTGACATAAGCTACTATGACAATACAGATGATTTCTTTGAGAAAAACAGCGGCGGGAATTATTTCTTCTTCACCACCAAGGGCAGGAAGATACATTCCGATGCAGAATATCCCGACAACAGCTTCCTTATTTTCGGACGTGAGGACGCTGGGCTTCCCGAAGAGCTTTTGTATGCCCACCCCGATGAATGTGTAAGAATACCCATGAGAAGTACGCTGAGAAGCCTTAATCTGTCAAACTCCGCTGCCATTGCGGTTTATGAGGTGCTGAGGCAGTGGGGCTATCCCGACCTTGAAACAAAGGGTCAGCTCACAAAATTTTCATGGTAAAATATAATCATAATTATGCCGCAAAAGCGGCGGAATGGAGAAAATCATGGCAAAAATAAAGATCATCACAGACTCGGCAGCCGATATCGCCAAGGCTGACAGCGCAAAGTACGGCATTGACGTTCAGGGCTTCCCCATCACCGTAGGCGACAAGAGCTTCCGTGACGGCGATATCCCCAAGGAGGAGTATTACGACCTTATAGACGCATCAGCCGAGCTTCCCGTTCATTCTCAGCTCACAGTATTTGAGTTCGAGGAACTTTATGAAAAATATGCGGAAGAGGGTTACGGGGATATCTTCTATGTTTCCATAAATGCCCACGGTTCCGCTACATATCAGAATGCCTGCATGGCAAGGGATAATTTCCTTGAGACTCACCCCGAAAAGAAGGACTCCCTGAGGATACGTGTGCTTGATTCCACCAGCTATTCGGGCGCATACGGCTATCCCGTTATCCGTGCGGCGCAGATGGCAGAAGAGGGCAGCTCTGCCGATGATATCGAAAAGTATCTTATGGACTGGTTCGAGGTGAACGAAGTTTATCTTGCCACCTATACCCTCAGATTTGTAAAGAAGTCGGGACGTATCAGCGCTGCTGCAGCATTTGCGGGAGAGGTGCTTGGTCTCAAACCCATTATCCTGCTCAAGGGTGCCGGCACAAAGGTAGTGGCAAAGCCCAGAGGAGAGCAGAATGTTGTTCCCAAGCTTGCCGACGTTGCCTGCAGCAGGATAGAAAAGGATTCGCCTTACATCATTATCGGCGGCAGAGACCTGAGCCGTGCAAAGGAGCTTTCGGAGCTGCTTACAAAGCGCCTGGGATATCCTCCCGTTGATTTTTCGTTCAGAGTAGGCGGAGCAGTTGCGGCAAACAGCGGCCCCGATGTTGTAGCTGTGGCATTTAAGGCTAAGCAGGAGTGAAAAATTTCAAAAAACACTTTACAAATGCAAAAATGTATGATATAATAATTCCGTTGTGCTGTATGTGCATGACACAGCCCTCCACTAAGCTTACGGGTAAAGCCCGATAGGGAACATACCTGCCGTATGCCCGGTGAGGGGAAATATTTTAAAGAGGTGTATTTATTATGATGCTCAAGGAAGAAAAGAACGCTATTATCGAAGCTAACAAGATGAGCGAGAACGATACCGGTTCTCCCGAGGTTCAGATCGCAATTCTCACTAAGAGAATCAACGACCTTAACGCTCACCTCAAGGCTCACAACAACGACCACCACTCCAGAAGAGGTCTTCTTAAGATGGTAGGTCACAGACGTAATCTGCTTGCTTACCTTCAGAAGAAGGATATCAACAGATATCGTGCAATCGTTGAGAAGCTCGGTCTTCGTAAGTAATTCTTTCTTAAAGGCAGAATGTAAAGGCCTTGCCTTTACTCTGCCTTTAATACTAATTTCAAACCGAACTATAGACAGATACGACAGCTTGCCGTAATTGCCTATAGAACATTTTGAAATCGGTATAACTTGTTTTTCACTCGTTATCTAAGGCGGTCGTTTAGCATTAAATCGGGAGCATGAAGCCCTTTCCTGCTTCGGATTTATTGCTAAAGCCGCCGGAAAATAAAATGTACGGAGGTAAATTAAATGAATCAGATGAAAACATTTGACAACTACAGAGTTTTCAAGACCATGTTCGCAGGCAGAGAGCTCGTTGTTGAAACAGGCAAGACCTGTGAGCTTTCCAACGGTTCCTGCTGGGTAAGATACGGCGAAACTGTAGTTATGGCAAACGTTACCGCAAGCGTTAAGCCCAGAGAGGGCGTTGACTTCTTCCCTCTTTCCGTTGACTATGAGGAAAGACTTTATTCCGTAGGCAGGATCCCCGGTTCCTTCATGAAGAGAGAGGGCAAGCCTTCCGAAAAGGCTATCCTTACTTCCCGTGTTGTTGACCGTCCTATCCGTCCTCTTTTCCCCAAGGACATGAGAAACGACGTTTCCGTTGTTATGACTGTTCTTGCTGTTGATCCCGACAACTCCCCCGAGATCGTGGGCATGATCGCAACATCTATCGCTATTTCAATTTCCGATATTCCCTGGAACGGCCCTATCGGCGGCATCAGCGTTGGTCTGGTTGACGGCGAGATCGTTCTTAACCCCACTCTCGAGCAGAGAGCAAGAAATGACCTTAACCTTACCGTTGCAGGTACCAAGGACAAGGTCGTTATGATCGAAGCAGGCGCTAACGAGGTTGACGATGACACTATGCTCAACGCCATCATTGCAGGCCACACCGAGATCAAGAAGCTGGTCGCTTTCATCAGCGATATCCAGGCTCAGATCGGCAAGAAGAAGTTTGAGTTCGAGTCCATGGAAGTTGACCACGATATGTTCGATGCCATCGAGGAATTTGCTGCTGACAGAGTAAAGGTTGCTCTCGATACAGATGACAAGAACAAGCGTGAGGAAATGCTCAATCCTATCAAGGACGATATCCACGCTAAGTTTGATGAAATATATCCCGAAAAGACAGCTATGATAGATGAGTGCATCTACAAGCTCCAGAAGAAGATCGTAAGAAACTGGCTCTACGAGGGCAAGCGTGTTGACGGCCGTGGAATCGATGATATCCGTCCTCTGGCTGCCGAGGTAGGCGTTCTTCCCAGAGTACACGGTTCGGGTCTGTTTACAAGAGGTCAGACTCAGGTTCTTACAGTTGCAACTCTCGGCCCTGTAAGCGACGCTCAGAAGATCGACGGTCTTGATGAAGAAGATACCAAGAGATATATGCACCACTACAACTTCCCCTCCTACTCCGTAGGTGAGACAAAGCCCTCCAGAGGCCCCGGAAGACGTGAGATCGGTCACGGCGCACTTGCTGAAAGAGCACTTGAGCCTGTTATCCCTCCTGTTGAGGAATTCCCCTATGCACTGAGACTTGTTTCCGAAGTTCTTTCCTCCAACGGTTCCACATCTCAGGGTTCTATCTGCGGCTCCACACTGGCTCTTATGGACGCAGGCGTGCCCATCAAGGCTCCCGTTGCAGGTATCTCCTGCGGACTTATCACCCGTGACGACGGAAGCTTCCAGACTATGGTAGATATCCAGGGCCTTGAGGACTTCTTCGGCGACATGGACTTCAAGGTAGGCGGTACCAAGAAGGGTATCACCGCTATCCAGGTAGATATCAAGGTTGACGGACTTACCTACGATATCATCAAGGAAGCATTTGCAAAGACTCACAAGGCAAGAGATTATATCCTTGATGAGGTTATGCTCAAGGCTATCCCCGAGCCCCGTCCTGAGGTTGGCAAGTATGCTCCCAAGATGCTCCAGACAAAGGTTCCCGTTGACAAGATAAGAGAAGTTATCGGTCAGGGCGGAAAGGTTATCCAGAAGATCTCCGCTGACTGCCAGGTAAAGATAGATATCAATGACGACGGCAACGTATTCATCAGCGGTGTTGATATCAACAACGCACGCAAGGCTCTCCAGATCGTTAACACCATTGCAAACGATCCAGAGATCGGCGCTATCTACCGTGGTAAGGTAGTAAAGCTCATGAACTTCGGTGCATTTGTCGAGATTGCTCCCGGCAAGGACGGACTTGTTCACATCTCCAAGCTTGACAAGCAGAGAGTTGAAAAGGTCGAGGACATCGTTTCCGTTGGCGACGAGATCGTTGTTAAGGTAATGGAGATCGACAACCAGGGCAGAATAAATCTTTCCCGCAAGGACGCTCTTGCTGACCTTGAGGCAAAGAAGAATTCTCAGGCTTGAGTTTAATACGATATTTTCAGAGGCGCATTCCAAGGCTTTCTTGGTGTGCGCTTTTTGTGTGTATGATAAAAATTCGACAATTTTCGACATACAGTTTGACAATATGAGCGCTGCGCATTTGTGCAAATATACGATTTTAATAGGAATGATTGACAATTGTAAATTTGAATTGTATAATAAAAATGATGAAATGTTCATCAAATATGACGAATCGACTTTTGAACGATTTAAGAAAGACGGTATAGTATGCAGGAGAAATTTTTTATGAAAAAGGGATTTATTATCGGCGCTGCGGTATTGCTTTGTTCATCATTGGGAGCAAGCTTTTATCTCAGAACAGCCTTTGACCCGAAGCCTGCCGAGGGGCTTGATTATGATGACCCGCCGACACGTACAGAGCTGCTGGCTGACCCTGCGCTTCGTGAAAAGTGGCTTGTGGAGCCTGATTCCATATATGACCTGTATTTGGGACAGACGGAGGGCGGTGTCTGCACTCACGATGAAAGCTTCACCGAGCCTGTTATCCCCGAGGGAAAATATTATCCCAACGGTGACAGGAACGCCGATTATTACATGGAGATAAAGAACGGCACATTCTGCCTGAGATGGCAGGACGGCAGTATCGCTTCCGATGACCGTGTATGGGGCGGTGAAAGGGGATACAAGGTCGTGACATTTCATTATACGGATGATGTTATGCTGTGCAGCGAGTGGCATGAATACACCGACGAGGAACGGGAGCAGAACGGAACGCTGGACAAATACAGCGTTATCCACGGCGTTTCGGTAACATTCCGTGACGGCAAGGCATATATAATGCCTCCTGCGTTCAGAGCGGGTGAGGGAAATGTTATCCGCACCGACCCGTCGATGCAGCTTTCTATCCCCGATGAAAATATCTGATACAAAACGGCTTGTGCGTTGGCATGAGCCGTTTTTATATTCGGGTTGGTTACAGATCGGAGGCGTTTTCCCGAAAAATTAAAATATTGGCGCTAATGTTCTAAAAAACATTGATGAAGAAGCTGTGACACACCGACACGCTGCTTGACATAAAAGGTCAGGTATGTTAAAATTATATAAAAACAATGAAGAGGTGAAATGCTGTGGCTGTGGATATGAAGGACTGTCCTCCTTATCTCAGAGAATATATTTTTTATCTGAGAGTAATAAGGAACCGTTCGGAAAAAACTATCGAATCGTATTATATCGACCTGCGGCTTTTTCTCAGATATATCAAGGAAAATATAATATCCGCCGAAAACTGCGACATAATAGCAGATGTACCCTTTTCTGCAGTGGCAGGGATAACTCTGGCGGACGTTTACGAGTATCTTAACTTCTCCGCCGAGGAGAGGGGCAACAACGACAAGACCAGGGCAAGAAAGATATCTGCCATAAAGGGCTTTTATAAGGCGCTGTGCAACAACAAGCTCACAAGCTTTCATCTGGAAAACAATCCTGTGGAGCAGCTGGACGTTCCTTCTCCCAAAAAGGCTCAACCCAAATATCTGGGTCTGGACGAGAGCAGAAAGCTGCTGGAAAACGTAAGCCCCGCATCAGATTTCTACGAGCGTGATTTTTGTATCCTTATGCTTTTCCTTAACTGCGGCATGAGACTTTCCGAGCTTGTGGGACTGAACATCACCGACATAGACCTGGACGACCGCAGCATGAGACTGCTGGGAAAGGGCAACAAGGAAAGGATAATCCACATAAACAACGGCTGTGCAGAGGCTATACGCCAGTATCTTGCAGCCCGCCCCGAGGCTCCCACAGATGCGCTTTTCCTCTCAAAGCGAAAGACACGCATCAGCAACAGGCGTGTGGAGCAGATAGTTACGAGCGCTATCGACCGCATAGGCATGGGCAACAGGGGACTTTCCACCCATAAGCTCAGGCACACGGCGGCTACACTTATGTATCAGTACGGCAACGTTGACCCTATGGTGCTCAAAGAAATACTGGGTCACGCCAGCGTTTCCACCACGGAGATATACACCCACCTTACCAACGATAACGTGCGCACTGCCATGGAATCAAACCCTCTTTCGGACGAGGGCTTTAAAATGAAAAAATAGAAAGGGCGGATCGGTATGAACTTTAATAAATCAGAACACTTTTTCAAAAGCTCCAACGGAGTTGACAGGATAGCTTATTACATCTACACCCCCGAGCCTGCACGGAAGCCCAAGGCGCTTATCCAGATCTGTCACGGAATGTGCGAGTACATCGGCAGATACGAGCATTTTATCGACTACCTTTGCGGACTGGGCTATGCGGTTATCGCAAACGACCATCTGGGTCACGGCAATTCCGTTTCGGACAATGACGATCTGGGCTATTTTGCTTTGGAGGACGGCTGGATATATCTGCTAAAGGACGTAAGAAAGGTACAGCTTATCGGAAAGTCTATATTCGGCGATGTACCTCACTATTTCCTCGGTCACTCCATGGGTTCTATCATCGTCCGCTGCGTTCTGGGCAAGTACAGCGGTGATACAGACGGAGCAATTCTGCTGGGAACTGTGGGCATTCACCCTGCCCTGCCTTTCGGCATCGCTCTGGCTGATTCGGAGATAATGCTCCACGGTGTAAAGAGCCGTTCAAGAAAAATAAATCATCTGCTTTTCGGCATGAGCAACGTTATGGTCGATGACAAGCGGACTGAATTTGACTGGATATCCCGTGATGAAAACGTTGTGGCAAGCTATGTTGCGGACAAGAAGTGCAACTTTATCTTTACATCTTCTGCTTTCAGGGATCTTTTCATGCTGGTGCAGTACTGCTCCGACCGTTCATGGTACAACAAGGTGCGCCATGACCTGCCTGTGCTTATCATGGGCGGAACAGACGACCCTGTGGGAACCTTCGGCAGGGGAGTTATGCAGATATACAGACGAATGGAGCATCACGGCTTTGAGGACGTTGAGCTGAAGCTCTGGGACGGCTGCCGCCATGAGCTGCTCAACGAGACAAACCGCCTGGAGGTTTATAAAAACATTTCCGACTGGCTGGAAGAAAAGCTGGGTTAACGGAGGGATAATATGTTTGCCAAGGTAAACAGTCTGGGGCTTTTCGGTCTGAACGCCTTTCCCGTTGAGGTCGAAACGGAGGTCAGCAGGGGAACGCCATGCTTTGATATAGTAGGTCTGGCGGATACTTCCGTCAAGGAGAGCCGTGAAAGAATAAGAGCGGCTTTCAGGAGTGCGGGCATTTCCTTTCCTCTGGCAAGGGTGATAGTGAACCTTGCTCCTGCGGACACTAAAAAGACGGGAAGTATGCACGACCTTGCCATTTTTGCGGCGCTGCTCAAAATAACGGGCAATATAGAGGAAAATATCGACAAGAGCGCTTTTATCGGAGAGGTTTCGCTGAACGGTGACGTGCGCCATGTGAACGGCGTTCTGCCTATGGTGCTGTGCGCTGAAAGATCGGGCTTTGACACGGTTTTCGTTCCCTCTGCCAATGCCTATGAGGCAAGCGTTGTGGAGGGCGTGACTGTTTACGGCATCGACAATGTTTCCGAGCTTATCGGGCATTTCAACAGGGAAGCGGTGCTTATTCCCCAGAGAAAATATGAGGTGCTGCCCGAAAAACGCTTTGATACGGTGGATTTTGCCGATGTAAAGGGTCAGCAGACGGCTAAAAAGGCAATGGAATATGCTGCGGCAGGCGGACATAATCTCCTGATGATAGGTCCTCCGGGAAGCGGCAAATCTATGCTTGCAAAAAGACTTTCCACGATCATGCCCGCCATGACATTCAGGGAGTCCATAGAGACAACCAACGTTCATTCGGTCTGCGGACTTGTTTCAAAGGAAAACCCGCTGGTGACAAAAAGGCCTTTCCGTTCGCCTCACCACACCATTTCGGGTGCGGGACTTTCAGGCGGCGGAACCATACCACGCCCGGGTGAGATATCCCTTGCGCACAACGGCATACTTTTTCTTGATGAGCTGCCCGAATTTTCACGTCAGGCGTTGGAGATACTCCGCCAGCCTCTGGAGGACAAGCAGGTTACTATTTCAAGGGCATCGGGCACGGTGACATATCCATGCTCGTTCATGCTGGTGGCTGCCATGAATCCCTGTCCCTGCGGATATTTCGGACACCCCACACGCAAGTGCATCTGCGGCAAAAAGCAGGCTCACGCTTACATAAACCGCATAAGCGGCCCCTTGCTCGATCGGTTCGATATTCAGGTTGAAGTGGCTCCTGTTGAGTATGAGCATCTGTCCTCGGGGGCGAAAGAAGAATCCTCTGAAGCCATAAGAGAGCGTGTGCAGGCTGCAAGAGAAATACAGCAAAAGCGTTTTGCTGGAACGAACATCACCTGCAATGCAATGATTACTCCCGATATCCTGCACGATGTCTGCCCCATGACAGATGAGGCAAGCGTTATGCTCAAAAATGTTTTTGAGAAAATGGGTCTCTCGGCAAGAGCATATGACCGTATTTTAAAGGTGTCAAGGACTGTTGCGGACATGGAGGGCGAAGAGGTCATCGGCAAGAGCCATATCGCCCGTGCCGTTCAGTTCAGGAGCCTTGACAGGAAATACTGGAGTGAATGACTGGAGGTGCTCTTGTGGTAGTTGAAAAGAAAGCGGCGACCAATGATGAAAAAAGGAAGCTGCTGGATAATGCGGTGGCTATAGTTGAAATGGAAGGGTATTGCTTTTCCGAAAAGGACAAGGATATATGTATGCGGCTTTTTGACGGCAGACTTAAAAAGTCGGAACTGGCAGAAAGCCTAAAAAAGATGTCTGAGGAAAGGATAAGAAAAGCCAATGCCTTATGACCCTACAACTGCAAATTGTTACCCGAATTCAGCTGTTCTTATAAATAAACTTGGCATACGTGATGACCGGACGTTAATGCAGGCGGAAAGCTACTATTCGGCAATGCGGCTAATGGAATTAGAGAATGGTATAAAGTTTGAAAATGTGGATTTTGACTTTTATTTATCCATTCACAAATATTTGTTTCAGGATATATATGATTGGGCAGGTCAGATACGTACCACAAATATTTCCAAAAAGGGGACTTGTTTCTGCCCTTATGAATTTATCCGTGAAACAGGGGAAGCTATTTTTCATAAGCTTAAACATAATAATTATTATAAAGATGTTTCAGAGCGGGAGCTTCCAAGCTGCATTGCTGAGCTTTTTGATAGTCTCAATATTCTTCACCCTTTCAGAGAAGGCAATGGAAGGACTGAAAAAGCTTTTATATCCGCATTGCTTAAAAACATTGGATATAGTATTGACTTTTATAATTGCGACAAGGATTATTTGACCATAGCAACTATATTTGCAGCTCAGGGGGTAATGGATCGCCTTGTTGATTTCTTTGCAGAGAATATAGAGTTGATTGGAAAAATTGACAGGTGAATTTATAGATCATATAAATTCAAGAGGATTTCGGAACAAATTGTCCGAAGTCCTCTTATTGTTTATGTGTAATTGCGCAGTGGTGTTAATATTTATACCAACGTAATTGTACAAAATGTAAAATCTGAGGAAATGAGAAAGAAATCCCTTGACAAGGGCTGACAGATGTTATATAATAATATACTGTATCATAATGTAAACTTATGCCTGTTTTACTAAAGTTAATTGCGGCTTATGCTTATCATGGCTTGTTTTGCCGACACTGCGGCAGCTGCGTAAAAACGTTATGCGGCGCAGTTTCAGAATCGTTTTTTAAGCCAATAATCTTTGTAAGGGCAAAGATAGACATTATTTCTTCTAAAATTATGAGGAGGAGTCCGCCTATGGTGAATGTAAAGCCGGTGCAGCTCGGCAAGACCACTCGTATGAGCTTCGGTAAGATCAACGAAGCTCTGGAGATGCCAAACCTTATCGAGGTGCAGAAAAATTCCTACAAATGGTTTCTTGAGGAGGGACTTAAAGAAGTATTCCGTGACGTTGCCGCTATCACGGATTATAACGGCAACTTAGTTCTTAACTTTGTCGATTATCATCTTGATGAAACACCTAAGTATTCCGTTGCGGAGTGTAAAGAAAGAGACGTTACCTACGCCGCTCCGCTCAGAGTGAAGGCTACCCTTTGGAACAAGGAGACCGGCGACGTTAAGGAAAACGAAGTGTTCATGGGCGATTTCCCGCTTATGACCGAAAGCGGCACCTTTGTTATCAACGGCGCCGAGCGTGTTATCGTATCACAGCTGGTCCGTTCACCCGGCGTTTACTATTCCTTTGAAAAGGATAAGACCGGTAAGGACCTTTTTAAGACTACAGTTATCCCCAACAGAGGCGCATGGCTCGAATACGAGATGGACTCCGCCGATGTTATTTATGTTCGTATTGATAAGAACAGAAAGATACCTCTTACCACATTTATCCGTGCTCTCGGCGTGGGAACAGATCCCGAGATCGAGGAAATGTTCGGCCCCGATGAGAGACTTAGCCAGACTATCCTCCAGAAGGACGCTACCAAGAACACCGAGGAAGCTCTTCTTGAGGTTTATAAGAAGCTCCGCCCCGGCGAGCCTCCTACAGTTGACAGCGCTATCTCTCACCTGAATATGCTGTTCTTCGATGCAAAGAGATATGATCTTTCCCGTTTCGGAAGATATAAGTACAACAAGAAGCTGGGCGTTGGCTCCAGAATCGCAGGTCACTACGTTGCAAGACCTATCGCTAACCCCCTGACAGGCGAGATCATGGCTGACGAGGGAGAGCTTCTCTCCTACGATAAGGCTATGGAGATCCAGCAGGCAGGCGTAAGCGAGGTATGGCTGAAGGTCGTTCACAAGGAGATCTACTCCAATCCCGCAGGCGGCGAGCCTATGAGCCGTGTTGAGGAAAAGGAAGTCAAGGTAATCGGAAACGGCATGGTAGATATCAACGGCTATGTTGATTTCGATACCGCTCAGTACGGCATCAACGAGCTTGTTTCCTTCAAGGTCCTGAAGGACATCCTTGAAAGCGCTGCCGACAAGGACGAGCTGGAGGAAATGGTAAAGAAGCGTGTTGACGAGCTTGTTCCCAAGCACATCACACTTGACGATATCTTCTCCACGATCAGCTACTTCATCAACCTCTGCGAGGGCGTTGGTACTGTTGACGATATCGACCACCTTGGCAACAGACGTATCCGTTCCGTTGGTGAGCTGCTCCAGAACCAGTTCAGGATCGGTTTTGCCCGTATGGAGCGCAGCATTCGTGAAAGAATGAACACACAGGCTCAGGACGTTGAGACCATTACACCTCAGAGCCTTATCAATATCCGTCCCATAACTGCGGCTATCAAGGAGTTCTTCGGCTCCTCGCCTCTGTCACAGTTCATGGATCAGAACAACCCTCTTGCTGAGCTTACTCATAAGAGACGTCTTTCCGCACTGGGCCCCGGCGGTCTTTCCAGAGACCGTGCAGGATTCGAGGTTCGAGATGTTCACTACTCCCACTACGGAAGAATGTGCCCTATCGAGACTCCTGAAGGACCTAACATCGGTCTGATCTCCTACCTTGCATCTTTCGCAAGGATAAATGAGTACGGCTTCATCGAAGCACCTTACAGAAAGGTGGATAAGGCTACAGGTATTGTAACCGATGAAGTTGTATATATGACTGCCGATGTAGAGGATAATTATACCGTTGCTCAGGCTAACGAGCCTCTTACCGAGGAAGGCAAGTTTGCACGTCCCAGAGTAAATGCCCGTTACAGAGACCAGATCCTCGAGTGCGAGAGAGAACGTATCGACTACATGGACGTTTCTCCTAAGATGGTCGTTTCCATTGCGACTGCAATGATCCCCTTCCTGGAAAACGATGATGCTAACCGTGCCCTCATGGGTGCGAACATGCAGCGTCAGGCTGTGCCTCTTCTCAAGACCGAAGCTCCTATCGTTGGAACAGGTATGGAGTACAAGGCTGCTGTTGACTCAGGCGTGTGCATCGTTTCCAAGCATGACGGTGTTGTTGAGCGTGTTTCCGCTGACGAGGTCGTTGTCAAGGAAGGCACAGGCGCAACTCACACCTATAAGCTCACCAAGTTCAAGCGCTCCAACCAGGGTACCTGCGTAAACCAGAGACCTATCGTTGACAAGGGCGAGGAAGTTCACGTTGGTCAGGTCCTTGCGGACGGTCCCGCAACCAGCAACGGCGAGCTTGCTATCGGTAAGAATGCTCTTATCGGCTTCATGACCTGGGAAGGCTACAACTACGAGGACGCCGTTCTTCTTAACGAGCGTGTTGTCCGTGAAGATATTTACACCTCTATCCATATTGAAGAGTATGAGATCGAGGAAAGAGATACAAAGCTCGGTGCCGAGACCATCACAAGAGATATCCCCAACGTTGGTGAGGACGCTCTTAAGGACCTCGATGACCGTGGTATCATTCGTATCGGTGCAGAGGTAAGAGCCGGCGATATCCTCGTCGGAAAGGTAACTCCTAAGGGAGAGACCGAGCTTACCGCTGAAGAAAGACTTCTGAGAGCTATTTTCGGTGAAAAGGCCAAGGAAGTAAGAGACAACTCCCTGAAGGTTCCCCACGGCGAATCGGGCGTTGTTGTCGATGTCAAGATATTCACCCGTGAGAACTGCGATGAGCTTTCTCCCGGAGTTAACAAGCTGGTAAGATGCTATATCGCACAGAAGCGTAAGATCTCCGTCGGCGATAAGATGGCGGGCCGTCACGGTAACAAGGGTGTCGTTTCACGTATCCTTAAGTCCGAAGATATGCCTTTCCTTCCCGATGGTACTCCTCTGGATATCGTTCTTAACCCTCTGGGTGTACCTTCACGTATGAACATCGGTCAGGTGCTTGAAGTTCATCTCGGTATGGCTGCAAGAAAGCTTGGCTGGAAGGTAATGACCCCTGTATTCGACGGCGCACACGAGGAGGATATCCGTGAGTGCTTCAAGGAAGCAGGCATGGACGAGGACGGCAAGATCGTTCTTCGTGACGGACGTACAGGTGAGCCTTTCGATAACAGAGTTACCGTTGGTATCATGTACTACCTGAAGCTCCACCACCTTGTTGATGATAAGATCCACGCACGTTCCGTAGGTCCTTACGCTCTCGTAACACAGCAGCCCCTGGGCGGTAAAGCTCAGTTCGGCGGTCAGCGTTTCGGAGAGATGGAAGTTTGGGCGCTGGAGGCTTACGGCGCAGCTTATACTCTTCAGGAGATCCTTACCGTTAAGTCCGATGATACCGTCGGCCGTGTAAAGACCTATGAGGCTATCGTTAAGGGACAGAACGTTCCCAAGCCCGGTATCCCCGAGGCATTCAAGGTTATTATCAAGGAATTCCAGTCACTCTGCCTTGATATCCGTGTTCTTGATGAAAACAACGAGGAGATCGATCTTAAGTCCACATTTGAGGACGATGACGATGTTATCCCACAGCCTGTTTCAGATGCTGACGATTACGAGGATCTTTCTTCCTCCGACGATAGCCACTACACCGAGGACGATCTCAACGACGGCGATCTGGACGAGGGCTTCTCGCTGGTTGACGACGATGAAGAGGATTTCGGAAGTCTGGACGATGACGATGATTCCGACTTCATGCACGACGATTCAGACGATCTTATCTGATAAACCGGTTTAAAGCACAATTTTGAGTTTCTTTCCCGCTTTATGCGGGAAAGAAATATTAGATATCCAAAACTCTATTGATAAGGAGTGTAAGCTTTTGGAATTAAAAACTTTTGAGTCTATTAAGATAGGTCTTGCTTCCCCCGAAAAAATCAGAAGCTGGTCATACGGCGCTGTTGAAAAGCCTGAAACCATCAACTACAGAACACAGAAGCCTGAAAGAGACGGTCTTTACTGCGAAAGGATCTTTGGTCCTACCAAGGACTGGGAGTGCCACTGCGGTAAGTATAAGAAGATCCGCTTTAAGGGCAAGGTCTGCGAGCGCTGCGGCGTTGAAGTTACCCGTGCAAAGGTAAGACGTGAGCGTATGGGTCACATTGCTCTTGCTGCTCCCTGCTCCCACATCTGGTACTTCAAGGGCACACCTTCCAGAATCGGTCAGGTGCTTGAGGTTTCCCAGAAGCGTCTTGAAGAGGTCCTTTACTTTACAAAATATATCGTTGTTGACGCTGGTAACACCGAGCTTGTCAAGAAGCAGCTTCTCACAGAAAAGGAATATTCCGATATGTGCGAGAAGTACGAGGACGATTTCTATGCTGCAATGGGTGCAGAGGCTATTAAGGATCTCCTTGAGGACTATGACCCTGAGAGATACAATCAGTACATCGTCAAGTACATTGACCAGTTCGCTGCGGTAACAGGTCTTACCGAGCAGCAGATAAGAGACGCACTTGCCAAGAGATTTCTCGTTATCACAGACAACGGCAACAATGAGAAATATGAAGTTGGTCAGTTCGTTTCCAGAGCTGAATATAACTATGCCATCACCAGATACAACTGGATGGAAGAGGAAAAGAGAAGCGACAACTGCATCAAGGTCATCTACGGCTCCAAGTACATCGAGAAGCTGTTCGATGAAAAGATCGCCGAGGCTAACAAGAACGGCGAGTATGATGAGATCGCTGACAAGTCCAAGTGGATCAACTGCCTTGAATGGGTATCCGACGAGCTGAAAGACGAGCTGAAGGATCTGCCCGCAGGTCAGAAGAGAATAAAGCTCCTCAAGAGACTGGACATCATCGAGTCCTTCCGTCTCTCCGAGAACAAGCCCGAGTGGATGGTACTGGACGTTGTTCCCGTAATCCCTCCCGATCTTCGTCCTATGGTAATGCTGGACGGCGGCAGATATGCTACCTCCGACCTGAACGACCTTTACAGACGTGTTATCAACCGTAACAACCGTCTTAAAAAGATGCTGGAGCTGGAAGCTCCCGACATCATCATCAGAAACGAAAAGAGAATGCTCCAGGAAGCTGTCGATGCACTTATCGACAACGGCCGTCACGGCAGACCTGTAACAGGCCCCAACAACCGTGCGCTGAAATCTCTTTCCGATATGCTTAAGGGTAAGCAGGGACGTTTCCGTCAGAACCTCCTCGGTAAGCGTGTTGACTACTCAGGACGTTCCGTTATCGTCGTTGGCCCTGAGCTGAAAATGTATCAGTGCGGTCTCCCCAAGGAGATGGCTCTCGAGCTTTTCAAGCCTTTCGTTATGAAGAGACTTGTTGATACAGGCAAGTCCACCAATATAAAGTCCGCCCGCAAGAAGGTTGACAGAGCGGAGAACGATGTATGGGATGCACTGGAGAATGTTATCAAGTCCCACCCCGTACTTCTGAACCGTGCGCCTACACTTCACCGTCTGGGTATCCAGGCATTCGAGCCTATCCTCGTTGAAGGCCGTGCTATCAAGCTTCACCCTCTGGTTTGTACTGCGTTCAACGCCGACTTCGATGGTGACCAGATGGCTGTTCACCTTCCCCTTTCCGCAGAGGCTCAGACTGAGGCAAGATTCCTCATGCTGGCTGCAAACAACCTGTTGAAGCCTTCTGATGGCCGTCCCGTTGCCGTTCCTTCACAGGATATGGTACTGGGTTCCTACTACCTTACCATGAAGAAAGAGGGAGAAAAGGGCGAAGGCAAGGTATTCCGTGACGTTAACGAGGCTCTCATGGCTTATCAGGAGGGCGTAGTTACACTTCATGCGGCTATCAAGGTCCGTATCTCCAAGGATATCGGCGACAGAAAGGTATCCAAGATAATCGACTGCACCGTCGGCCGTCTTATCTTCAACGAGAACATTCCCCAGAACCTGGGCTATGTTGACAGAACCAACTCCGATAAGCAGTTTGATCTTGAGATCGACTTCCTTGTTAAGAAGGGTCAGCTCTCCGATATCATCGAGCGCTGCATAAGAACTCACGGCACAACCACTACTTCCGAAGTTCTTGATAAGATCAAGGCTCTCGGATTCAAATACTCCACCAAGGCTGCTATCACCGTTGCAGTATGCGATGCCGAAATTCCTAAGGAAAAGGCTGAGATCCTCGCAAATGCCGACAAGCAGGTCGAGAAGATCAACGCAATGTACCGCAGAGGCTTCATCTCCGCAGCTGAAAAGTCCAAGCGCTTCATTCAGATCTGGAACGGCGCTACAGATGATGTAACGACTGCTCTGAAGAATGACCTTGGCAAGTACAACCCCATCTTCATGATGGCTGACTCCGGTGCCCGTGGATCTATCAACCAGATCCGTCAGCTGGCAGGTATGAGAGGTCTGATCGCCAATACATCGGGTTCGACCATCGAGATGCCTATCAGAGCTAACTACCGTGAAGGTCTTAACATTCTGGAATACTTCATCTCCTCCCGAGGCGCCCGTAAGGGTCTGGCAGATACGGCTCTTCGTACCGCTGACTCCGGTTACCTCACACGTCGTCTGGTTGACGTTTCTCAGGACGTTATCATTCACGAGGAGGACTGCGGCACTGATGAGGGTATTGAGATCTACACCATCAAGAACGGCAATGAGATGATCGAGCCTCTCCAGGAAAGACTTCTTGGCCGTTACCTTATGGACGATCTTTACGATCCCAAGACAGGCAACCTTATCGTAAGCAAGAACAAGCTCATCAACGAGAACGATGCCAAGAAGATCGTTGACGCAGGCGTTGAGAGAGTTACTATCCGTTCCGTTCTCAACTGCCACGCTAAGCACGGCGTTTGCGCTAAGTGCTACGGCGCTAATATGTCCAACAACAATCTTGTTGCTGTCGGCGAGGCTGTCGGCGTAATCGCTGCTCAGTCCATCGGTGAGCCCGGTACACAGCTTACAATGAGAACCTTCCATACAGGCGGTATCGCTTCCGCAGAAGATATCACACAGGGTCTTCCCCGTGTCGAGGAACTTTTCGAGAGCAGACGTCCCAAGAATGCGGCTATCATTGCCAAGTTCGGCGGCAAGGTTCGTATGGAAGAGATCAAGAAGACAAGAAACGTTATCATCACTGATGAGGAAACAGGCGCTGAAGAGTACTATCCCGTTCCTTACGGCTACAAGATCAAGGTTCGTGAGGGCGATGTGGTAGAAAAGGGTGAGTCCCTTACCGAAGGCTCCGTTAATCCTTCCGATATCCTCGAGGTTCTCGGTCAGCAGGCTGTTCAGAACTACATCATCACCGAGGTTCAGAAGGTTTACCGTCTCCAGGGTGTTGATATCAACGATAAGCACATCGAGGTAATCGTTCGCCAGATGCTCAAGAAGGTTCGTGTTGAGGAGGCAGGCTCCAGCTTCATGCTTCCCGGCTCTGTAGTTGACCGCAAGGAGATCTACGAGGAGAACCTGAAGATCAAGGCAAGAATGGAAGCAGGAGAAGAAGGTCTCAAGTTCGTTACCTTCAAGCCTATTATCCAGGGTATCACAAAGGCTTCCTCCAATTCCGACAGCTTCCTGTCCGCAGCTTCCTTCCAGGAGACCACCCGTGCTCTTACAGATGCTGCTATCAAGGGCAAGAGCGACCATCTTCTCGGTCTTAAGGAAAATGTTATCATCGGTAAGCTTATCCCCGCAGGTACCGGTATGGACGTTTACAACAACGTTCAGATCGTCAAGTCCGAAAATGCGGATCATACAGCGGTTCACTGATAACATCAATAACAAACGTTCAAGGTTCGGAGCGGCAGAGATGCTGCTCCGAATTTTCGTTATTTTACCCTCATTTGCGTGCTTTGCGGGTTTTTCGGTTGTATAAAACCACAAAAACAAATTTTTAAAGTGAAATTTGTATAAAGTGCTTGACAATGGGGGAAAATGCGTGTATAATATTTAATTGTGTGATGGTATGTTTTTGTAAGCATATTTATATCACGAAAATCTATGAAAGGAGATGTATCAATGCCTACCTTTAATCAGCTGGTTCGTAAGGGAAGAGACGTTATCGAAAAGAAGTCCACAGCACCTGCACTTCAGAAGGGTTATAACTCCAAGAAGAAGATCGCTATCGATCTGAGCTCACCTCAGAAGAGAGGCGTATGCACCGCTGTAAGAACTGCTACACCTAAGAAGCCTAACTCCGCTATGAGAAAGATCGCCAGAGTAAAGCTTACCAACGGTAATGAAGTAACAGCTTACATTCCCGGTATCGGACATAACCTTCAGGAGCACTCTGTCGTACTCATCAGAGGCGGAAGAGTTAAGGACCTCCCCGGTGTTCGTTACCACATCATCAGAGGTACACTCGATGCTCAGGGTGTTGCCAAGAGAAATCAGGCTCGTTCCAAGTACGGTGCGAAGAAGCCTAAGGCCGGTGCTAAGTAATTAAAAGCGCTGCCGATCAATTATGAGACTCAATGAAACCACACAGCGATTAAATTGTGGAGTTATTCATTTTAATATAGATGATACCTCTGCATTGGACGACGTGTCGTGGAAGAAACGAGTACCTATGATATCATTATTATGAAGGAGGGAAGTATTGTGCCAAGAAGAGGTAAAATAGCTAAGCGTGAGGTTCTCTGTGATCCTGTTTACAATTCCGAGATCGTTACACGTCTTATCAACAATATCATGCTCGACGGTAAGAAGGGCGTAGCTCAGAAGATCGTTTACGGCGCATTTGAGATCGTTGCTGAAAAGACAGGAAAGGATGCTCTTGAAGCATTCAACGAGGCTATGGAAAACATCATGCCTCTCCTGGAAGTAAAGGCTCGCCGTGTAGGCGGTGCTACCTACCAGGTTCCTATGGAGGTTAGACCCGAGAGAAAGCAGACTCTTGGACTCAGATGGCTTACAACTTACGCAAGAGCAAGAAGCGAGAGAACCATGAAGGAGAGACTCGCGGCTGAGATCATGGACGCTATGAATGGTCTGGGCGGAGCTTGCAAGAAGCGTGAGGATACTCACAAGATGGCTGAGGCTAACAAGGCATTTGCTCACTACAGATGGTGATCAGGCCGCAAAGCCGAAGCAAAACGTTATAAACGTGACGGCTGCGGTTATCACAGCCGCAGCAGATTTTTGGAGGAAAAGCTATGCCAAGAGATTGTTCACTTGAAAAAACAAGAAATATTGGTATCATGGCTCACATCGATGCAGGTAAAACAACTACCACCGAGCGTATCCTTTTCTATACCGGTGTAAACCATAAGATAGGCGAAACTCACGATGGTTCTGCAACAATGGACTGGATGGCTCAGGAGCAGGAGAGAGGTATCACAATTACCTCCGCTGCTACTACTTGCCACTGGGCAGGCCATAGAATCAATATCATCGACACCCCCGGCCACGTTGACTTTACAGTAGAGGTTGAGCGTTCGCTTCGAGTTCTTGACGGTTCTGTAACTGTTTTCTGCGCAAAGGGCGGCGTTGAGCCCCAGTCTGAGACCGTATGGCGTCAGGCTGATAAATATCAGGTACCCAGAATGGCTTATGTAAATAAGATGGATATTATGGGTGCCAACTTCTTCCGTGTTGTTGAAATGATGCACGAGCGTCTCAAGTGTAACGCAGTGCCCATTCAGCTTCCTATCGGTGCGGAAGATGACTTTAAGGGTATCATTGACCTGGTTGAAATGAAGGCAGACGTGTATTACGATGACCTTGGCAAGGATGTCAGAGTAGAGGATATTCCCGCTGACATGGTTGACATGGCTAACGAATACCGTGAGAAGCTTGTTGAAGCTGCTGCTGAAATGGACGACGAGCTCATGGAAAAATACCTTGAGGGTGAAGAGCTTACCACAGAAGAGCTTAAGAAGTGCATTCGTGAAGGCTGCATCGCTAATAAGTTCGTTCCCGTAACCTGCGGTACCTCTTATAAGAACAAGGGCGTTCAGAAGCTTCTTGACGCTGTTGTTGATTATATGCCCTCTCCTCTCGATATTCCTCCTATCAAGGGTGTTGACCCCGACACAGGTGAGGAGACCGAGAGAATCACATCCGATACTGAACCTTTCGCTGCACTTGCATTCAAGATCGCAACTGACCCCTTCGTTGGTAAGCTCTGCTACTTCAGAGTTTATTCGGGTACTGTTGACGCAGGTGCTACTGTGCTCAATGCAACTAAGGACAACTCTGAAAGAATGGGTCGTATCCTTCAGATGCACTCCAACCACAGAAAGGATATCGAGACTTGCTACGCCGGCGATATCGCTGCTTGCGTAGGTCTTAAGAATACAACTACCGGTGATACACTCTGCGATCCTAAGCACCCTGTAATCCTCGAGTCCATGGAATTCCCCGAGCCTGTTATCCAGCTCGCTATCGAGCCTAAGACTAAGGCCGGTCAGGAAAAGATGGGCATCGGCCTTGCAAAGCTTGCTGAAGAGGATCCTACCTTCAGAACATGGACTGACGAAGAAACAGGTCAGACCATTATCGCAGGTATGGGTGAGCTTCACCTGGATATCATCGTTGACCGTCTTCTCAGAGAGTTCAAGGTTGAGGCTAACGTAGGTGCACCTCAGGTTGCTTACAAGGAAACAATCAAGAAGCTTGCTGATGTTGACCACAAGTACGCTCGTCAGTCGGGTGGTAAGGGTCAGTACGGTCACGTTAAGATCAAGGTTGAACCCAATGAGTCCGGTAAGGGTTACGAGTTTATTAATGCCGTTGTCGGCGGTGCTATTCCCAAGGAATACATTCCTGCTGTTGACAAGGGTATTCAGGGCGCTATGAAGGCAGGCGTTCTCGCCGGTTATCAGGTTGTTGACGTTAAGGTTACTCTTTACGACGGCTCCTACCACGAGGTCGATTCCTCCGAAATGGCATTCTCCATCGCCGGTTCTATGGCGTTCAAGGAAGCTATGAAGAAGGCTGATCCCTGCATTCTCGAGCCTATCATGAAGGTTTCCGTATTTGTTCCTGAGGACTTCATGGGTACCGTTATCGGTGACCTTAACTCCCGTCGTGGACAGATTCTCGGCCAGGAGATCAACAACGGCACAGCTCAGGTTGATGCACTTGTTCCTCTTTCCGAGATGTTCGGTTACTCCAACGACCTCCGTTCCAAGACTCAGGGCCGTGGTAACTACACAATGGAACCAGACAGCTATACAGAAGTTCCTCGTTCCGTTGCAGAGAAGATCATGTCTGCAAGAAACAAGGCAAACGGCTGATAATTTTAGCTGAAAATTTACAAAAAACGCTTGCAATCCGCTTAATAATCTGTTAAAATGGTTGCATAGGCTTATAACTTTACTAATTAAAGGAGGAAATTTCCAATGGCAAAGGCACATTTCGAAAGAACCAAACCCCACGTAAACATTGGTACTATCGGTCACGTTGACCATGGTAAGACCACTCTTACCGCTGCTATCACCAAGTATCTTTCCCTTAAGGGTCAGGCTCAGTTTGAGGGCTATGCTGATATCGATAAGGCTCCCGAGGAGAGAGAAAGAGGTATTACAATCAATACCGCTCACGTTGAGTACGAGACTGACAAGCGTCACTATGCTCACGTTGACTGCCCGGGCCACGCTGACTATGTTAAGAACATGATCACCGGTGCTGCTCAGATGGACGGTGCTATCCTCGTAGTTGCTGCTACTGATGGACCTATGGCTCAGACCAAGGAGCACCTTCTTCTCGCTCGTCAGGTTGGCGTTCCTTACATCGTTGTATTCATGAACAAGGCTGACCAGGTTGACGATCCTGAGCTTCTCGAGCTCGTTGAGATGGATATCCGTGAGACCCTCGATAAGTACGATTTCCCCGGCGACGATACTCCTATCATCATCGGTTCTGCTTACCAGGCTCTTAACTCCACTTCTACCGATCCTAACGCTCCTGAGTACAAGTGCATTCAGGAACTCATGGACGCTGTTGACGAGTACATTCCTACTCCCGACAGAAAGGCAGACCAGCCCTTCCTTATGCCTGTTGAGGACGTATTCACCATTACCGGTCGTGGTACTGTTGCTACAGGTAGAGTTGAAAGAGGTCAGCTCAGAACTGGTGACGAAGTTGAGATCATCGGTCTTACTACCGAGAGAGCTAAGACTGTTGTTACCGGTATCGAAATGTTCAGAAAGATCCTTGACTACGCTGAGGCAGGCGATAACATCGGTGCTCTTCTCCGTGGTATCCAGAGAACTGACATCGAAAGAGGCCAGGTTCTTTGCAAGCCCGGTTCTATTCACCCCCACACCAAGTTCAGCGGTCAGGTTTACGTACTGAAGAAGGAAGAGGGCGGACGTCATACTCCTTTCTTCAACAACTACAGACCTCAGTTCTACTTCAGAACAACTGACGTTACCGGCGTTATCACACTTCCTGCTGATAAGGAAATGTGCATGCCCGGCGATAACGTTGAGATCGCAGTTGAGCTCATCACTCCTATCGCTATTGAAGAGGGACTTCGTTTCGCTATCCGTGAGGGTGGCCGTACAGTAGGTTCCGGCGTTGTTACTAAGATCAACGAATAATCTCAATACGCATATGATTTCCCGAAAAGACCTTTTCCTTGCGAAAAGGTCTTTTCTTTTATCAGACGAGTTAATAATTTGTTTACATAAAAATACCATAAAATCGTTTCTGTTCAGACGTATATACATATGAAAACGGTCAGACGGGGTGAAAATAATGACTGAAAGCAATTTTACAAGCTGCATGACCATGCTTGCGGGCGGAGATATGCAGGGACTTAAACAGGTCTATGAGGAGTACGGGCGAATGATATATTCTTCCGTACTTAGCCTGTGCAGAAGTCCGCATCTTGCGGAGGATATTACCTCAGAATTTTTCCTGAGGCTCAGAAAGGCTGCTCATATTTACAGGGCAGGCACGGGGCACAAGAAATGGCTGCTTGTTTCAGCCAGAAATCTTGCACTGGATATTATCCGCAGGCAAAGTAGAGAGGTTCCGTCCACATCATCAGCCGATGATGACGACAGCAGTACGCTTTCCGATGTGGCTGATACAGCCGATACTGAGGAAAACGTATCGTCAGACATGGCAGTGCAGCAGATGCTTGATGCCCTGAGTGCCGACCAGCGGGAGATCGTCCATCTGAAAATTTACTGCGAGCTTACGTTTGCGGAAATTTCGGACGTGCTGCAAATTCCAATCGGTACCGCTGCCTGGCGGTATCAGTCGGCAGTGAAAAAACTCAGAAAGCTTTACGGGGAGGTGTTATGATGAAAAAATTTGAACAGGACTACATAAAACATATTGATTCATCTGCACCCGATATGGATAAGCTTTGGGAGAAGATCGCAGGCGCTCCTGACGAGGAAAAGGATATCACCCCTTTCGTTTCAGCGTCAAGGCAGTGTGCGCATAAATCAGGCAAAACAGTCAGGATTTTCGTCTCCGCCGCAGCCGTTTTAGCGGCAGTTTTCTGCGCAGGCAGGCTCATTATAAGCGACAGTGAGATATCAAACGAAACATCTCAGGCGGATATGGCTCCCGAAATAAGCGGCGAATATGCCGCAGATGAAGCTGAAATGCCGTCAGTTGCCGCAGAAATGGGCTGGGATTATTCCACGGAAACTCAGTCAGCCGACAATTATTATACCCTTGACCTTGCCGAGACCGACAGCGGCATCTACAATGCCCTTTCCCACAGCGAGGCGGAGCAGGAGTATTTTGTGGAGGCTCAGGTGCTTTCTAAGACGGACTTTTTCATCGACGGCAAGGTGCTGTATTCCGACAATGAGGGCGATATGACCGCATACACCCTTGAAGTGGTGCATCTTATCTCCGACAGCGAGACTTCTCTCTCCGAAAAAGTCACCGTTTATTCCGACTCGCCCTATGCTCTCCGTGATAACCGTGAGTATCTGCTGCCAATCAGCGACAGTAACGGAATGTACAGAGTTGTTTTCGACAATGCCCCTCAGATAGAGATAACCCTTGACAGGGAAGTGGTCTATCACAACGGCTGGCAGTCCCTTGCAGCGGACGGCAGCACCATTACCTACCCACAGGTCTATAAGGACGACTATTTTTACGACCGTATGAACATCACCGCCGAATGCTCGCTTGAAAAGCTTTTTGAAAGCTGGGAAAAACTGCGTGCATGACAATATCTGAAAGGAACGATTTTATGAACACAAAAATGAACTCAATGAGAAAGCTTGCTGCGGTTATGGCAGTCGTATCATCAGTAACATCACTGACCGCCTGCGGTGCCGCAAGTACAGACGAGGCAGACAGCTACACAAGGGGTCAGAACAATGTGCAGTACAATAGCACCGAAGCGGCTGCTGGTGAATGTGCACCTGCCGATTACGATGAAGCACCTGCCGATAATGCTGATTTTGAGCAAAATGACGAGGAATATAACTATATCAGCGAGAACGGATATACAGCAGTTTCCTCTGCACCTCTTTCCACCTTTTCGGCTGATGTGGATACTGCCTCATATACAAATGTCCGCCGAATGATAGATAACGGCAGTGACGTTCCTCCCGATGCCGTGCGTATCGAGGAATTTATCAACTACTTTGACTATGATTATACCGATCCTGCCGACGGTGAGCCGTTTGCGGTTCATACGGAGCTTTCCGACTGCCCGTGGAACGATGAAACTGAGCTTTTAATGGTCGGCATAAATACCAAGGGCTTTGATGCTGTGCTTGATGAGCGCCCTGCCATGAATCTGGTTTTCCTTATTGACGTGAGCGGCTCCATGTATGATGACAACAAGCTGCCGCTGGTACAGAAGTCTTTCTCAATGCTTACCGATAATCTAACTGCCGCTGACCGTGTTTCAATCGTTACCTATGCCGGCTCGGACGAGGTGGTGCTTGAAGGCGCTGACGGAAACGACAGGAAAAAGATACTCCGTGCCATCAACGACCTTGAAGCAGGCGGCTCAACAGCAGGTGCGGCAGGCATCAACACCGCTTACGATATTGCTCAGAAATATTTTATCGACGGCGGCAACAACAGAGTTATCCTCGCCACCGACGGCGACCTTAATGTGGGACTTTCCTCCGAGTCGGAGCTTACAAGGCTCATTGAGGAAAAGCGTGAAAGCGGCGTGTTCCTCTCCGTTCTGGGCTTCGGCACAGGCAATTATAAGGACAACCGTCTTGAAGCACTGGCTGACTACGGCAACGGAAACTACTCCTACATCGACAGCGAAAAGGAAGCGAAAAAGGTGCTGGTCGATGAAATGAGCGGAACACTTTTCACAGTTGCAAAGGACGTTAAGTTTCAGCTGGAGTTCAATCCCGCAAATGTTAAGGGATATCGCCTTATCGGCTATGAGAACAGGGTCATGGCTGCCGAGGACTTTAACGATGACACCAAGGACGCAGGCGAGATAGGCGCAGGCCACAGCGTTACCGTGCTTTATGAGATAGTTCCTGCTGACAGCAAAATGGAGCTGGGCGAAAGCGAGCTGAAATATGCATCTGACAGCGAGGGCGTTATGGGCGACGAGCTTCTCACCGTGAATATCCGCTACAAGGAGCCTGAGGGCAGCGAAAGCAAGCTGCTAACATATCCCGTTAACAAGTCACTTTATTCCGACAAAATGTCCGCAGATATGAATTTTGCCTCCTGCGTGGCAGAGTTCGGCATGCTCCTGAGAAACAGCAGATACATCGGCGATGTTACCTACAAGGACGTTTCAGCACAGCTTTCCAAGTACGATTATTCCGATGATGATTATAAGGACGAGTTCATTTATCTTGTTAATACCATGAAGAGACGTGCAATTAACTAACATATCATGCCGAGGCGGTTTATTTAAAAAAGCCTCGGCAATATACCCAATTATCTTCTTGTCAAAATGTACAATGTAAACGTTGACAGAAATGCAGCTTTATGTTATAATTATAAAAAGTTTATCATGCACATTTTCTCTTGAAATGAAAGGGTGTACTATTATGAAGAATTTTAAAAGATATGCAGCAGGTCTTGCAGCTGTTATGATGGCTTCGAGCTTTGCAGCCTGCGGCAGTTCATCCGGTACAGCAGAGGATACTACCACCTCCGCAACCACCACAACAGGGGTAACTGTTGAGATCAATACCGAGACACTTGCTTCCGAGGAGCAGGTTACCATGGACGATGTTTCCAAGCTGCTTCCCGATGTTGAGCTTGAAAACAAGAACATCAAGTGGTTCTCTTTCTATGATCCTTTCCACGCTACCACATCAGGCAACACCAAGGCGCTTTCTCTCGAGCTTTTCGAGAAGAAGTACGGCGGAACCATTGAATATATCCCCACCACATGGAGCCAGCGCTTTACCGACCTTTCCACAAACATTCTGGGCGGTACAGGCATCGACTTCATCGCAGGCGGCGACCTTGACTCTTTCCCCAAGGGTATCCCCAACGGTCAGTTTGAGTCCTATGACAATTATGTTGATTTTAACTCCGACCTCTGGAGCTCCGTAAAGGACCTTAACGATTCCTTCAGCCTCAAGGGCAAGCATTACCTTATGGCTACCCAGGCAACAGCAGGCGAGGTCGTTATCTACAACAAGAAGACCATCGAGTCCCAGGGCTTTGAGGATCCCGTTGAGCTGCTTGACAAGGGCGAATGGACATGGTCCACATTCAAGAATATGCTTCTGGAATATGTTGACCCCGATGCGGATCAGTACGGTCTTGACGGCTGGTTCAATGAAAAGCCCCTTATGCTCACCTGCGGCGTTGCTCCCGTTGAGCTGAGAGACGGAAAGCTTGTTTCCAACCTCTATGACGAGCGCCTTGAAAAGTCCATGAACTTCATGTATGAGCTGAGCCAGAACGGTCTTGTTCTCGATAAGTCCCTCTTTGACTGGAGCGAGCACCCCGAGTTCATCGGCGAAGGCAAGGAGCTGTTCTACATTTGCGGTGCATACACTCTTGAAGGCTCTCCCGATATCTGGAACCCCAAATTCGGTAACTCCGAGGACGTTATGTTCGTACCCGTTCCCAAGATGGACGACGCTGACGAGTATTATCTCCCCGCAGGTCTGGAAGCTTATATGCTCTGCAAGGGCGCACAGAACCCCGAGGGCGTTGCAAGATTTATGGAGTGCATACTTGCTGCAAACTCCGACACAGGCTCTCTCGAGATCGCAGACAGAAAGCGTAAGGACGATTACGGCTGGACTGACGATATGATCCAGATGAGATACAGGATCAACGAAATGACCGCTGAGCACCCCATGTATTCTATCCACACAGGCTGCCCCACAGATATGTACAACATTCTGGACAGCGGCGAGTATGGTATCAGAGCTGCATTCTACGGTCACGACTGGCCTTCTGTAAGAGATTCGCTGGCTGACGCTGTAAATGTTCTCATTGACGAGTTCAATGAGTCTCTTGATTCGGTTGAATAAAAACAAGCAATAAAAAAGGAGCTGTTGCAGCATTGCAGCGGCTCCTTTGTGTTTGTGTGTAAAAAATTGGCTGCTGCAATACGTGCAGCAGCCCCACTTTATATTATCTTGCCATTCATACTGTCACAGGCTGATTTTCCGTATTTCCCGCAGCAGGGGAGTTCTGAGAGGTCTCAATGGTAGTTTCAATGCCGTTTATGGTCACGCTTGGGTCATCAAGGTCGATGATAAGGCATTTTCTGCCCTGGATAACGGTTGTGCGCACCTTGTCGGTGGCTTCCTTGCTGATGTTTACGGTTATTTCGGGAACGGAGAGAACGGTCTTGTTCTCCACAAGATTAGACGCCTTCAGAGCGGTGTCGCCCACAGTAGTCTTGTAAACTGCGTCAAGGGCTTCAAGCTTTTCATCGCTTACACCCGCATCGGAAAGAATGGTCTTCATTCTGTTTGCGTCAATTACAGGAGGTTCGGTCTCGTTCTTGTTCTGGTCGATGACTTCCTTGATGATGTCGTTTACACGGGTGATGACTGTGTAATCCAGCTCGTCACGGCACACATCGGTGAGAACTGCACGGAAGCGTTCCTTTTCACCGTCGGGAGTGAAATCAAAGCGGCACTCCAATACGTCCTCCACAATGGAGAGATTGGGCTTCTTGGGTGAGCGGGTGTAGTACATAACACGGTTAACGTCAGGGGAACGGTCACTGAAAATGGGGTAGAAGAAGCCGTCCTGAGGCGCTCTTGCAATTATCATCTCGGTGTTGGACTTCTTTGCGATAGTCTCCAGAGACTCATCGTAGAAAAGGCCGTCATCTCCTGTGTTTACGGGGCAGATGGCAGTTACGATGAAGTTGTACTCGGAGTCGCCCTCGCCGATGCACTCATCGTTCTTGTCCTTTACAAGAATGCTGTATGTACAGTGACCCGATATAATAGTATATGCGCTGGACATGGCGGTATTTTCAACAATGCGGTCGATGAACGCCTTGTTTGCCTCTTCGTCCTCCAGCTTGCCCTTTACTGCGGCGTAAAGGATATTCTGAGCGCCGCCCTCTTCATATGACTCGTTGGGGAAGCCGTACTCGTTGAGATTTTTGCCGAGAGTGCCGCTGAAAACCTTTTTAAGCGTCTCCATGACAACAGCGCCCTCGTCCTCGGGAATAGTTGCCCAGCTGCGAACATCACTGTACTTTATGTTCTTTTCGGCGTCCGCATAGGCGTAAAGCACACGGTTAAGGGTAAAAAATCCGCAGCCCTCGGCAAAGCTTCTTTTTATTTCAGCCACTTCTTTTTTGTTCATTTTGTTTCCACCTTTTCTTTGTTATTGGTAACTTTTATTTTACTCCAAAATGAGTGGGATTGTCAAGGGGAAAATAAAGAAGCTGTCAGTTCATCTCTGCAAGGGCTTTCCTGTTCTCCGCCTTATGGGCGGCACGGTCATAGCCCTTTGTGCCTCCGCAGCGGGTGACGGGGGAAAGCCCGCCCCAGTCTCTGCGCTGTTTGTTAAAATACTCACGTTTTGCTTTCTTGCCCATCTTTTCCACGGGTACGTAGCTTTTCATTTTACTCACCTGCCTTGAAGTTGTAAATGGGCTTGATAATTTCGTTTACCTCCGCAGTGTCGCCGATGTTGTCAAGGATATCGTTCATGCCCTTGTATGCCATGGGGCATTCATCCAGTGTGCCCTGACTCACAGATGTGGTATAGATGCCCTCCATCTGCTTTTTGAACTCGCTTACGGTAAAGCTCTGCTTGGCTTCGCTTCGGCTCATGAGCCGTCCCGCACCGTGGGGAGCAGAGAAGTTCCAGTCAGGATTGCCCTTGCCTGTGCAGATAAGGCTGCCGTCACGCATATTTATGGGGATAATCAGCTTTTCCCCCGCCTGTGCGGACACAGAGCCTTTGCGGAGTATCATATTTTCCGTGTCGATGTAGTTGTGGGTAGTGGTGAACTGCTCAACGGGCGTGAGCTTCATTCCCCTGATTATCTCGGTCATCATGGCACGGCGGTTGAGCACGGCAAAGTGCTGGACTATTTTCATATCGTGAATGTAGTCCTCAAAAAGCTGTCCGCTTACGTAAGCAAGATTTTTGGGCACGGTGATGCGCTTGGTGCTTTCAAGCTTTTTAAGCTCACGGCTGATATCTTTCTCCCTGCCCTGAGCCTTGAGACTGTCGATAAGCTCATGGATCTTGCCGTCGCCCGAATGTTCAAGCTGCTTTACCGCCTGCTGCTGATAATACTTTGCCACCTCTGCACCCAGATGACGGGAGCCGCTGTGGATAACGATGTAGATGCCCTTTTCGCCCCTGTCCGCTTCGATAAAGTGGTTGCCGCCGCCAAGAGTGCCCACAGAGCGCTCCGCACGGCGCAGGTCTATTTTGTCGGCACATCTGAGGGCGCAGATGTACGCCTCTTCCGCCAGCTTGTGGGGAGTGCTTCTTATGGCAAAGCCCGAGGGGATAGTCCGCCTGATAAGCTTGTCGAGCTGCATAAGCTCCATGTGCTTTTCCTTGATAAGCACAGTCTCCATGCCGCAGCCGATGTCAACGCCCACAAGGTTGGGGACAATTTTGTCGGTGATGGTCATGGTGGTGCCGATAACGCAGCCAACGCCTGCATGGACATCGGGCATCATTCTTATTTTCTCGCCGATAGTGAATTCCTGGCTGCAAAGCTCGATTATCTGGGAGACCGAGGCACTGTCGATATTATCGGTAAAAACCTTTGCTGTATTGTATTTTCCGTTTAATTCTATCATGTAAATTCTCCTTGAAAGTGGGTCACAAATGCGCAAAAAAAGGGCGCTCCGACCCGGAAGCGCCCTTATGTATGACTATATCTGCCCCTGATTTTATTGCAGAGGACCTCTGAAAGGTGCGGATATGCCAATGCGCTGCCGAATGTTATTATATGTACCTGTAAGTTTAAGTGATATTATAAGCATTGTCATTGTTTCCGCCTCCTTCTTAATATTTTGATAATAAGCTTATTGCTGGAAAGCATAGCACACTTTTTATGATTTGTCAAGAGCTTTTCAGAAAAATCAGAAAAATTTTAAAAAACAGTGGAAATCCTTAAAAAAGTGTGCTATAATAAATTTATGTGCAGACGCAAGAGCTTGAAAGGATTGATTATTATGGCAATTACCGAAAATACCGCCCTGCTCAAGGAATGGATAGATTCATCGGATAATATTGTCTTTTTCGGCGGAGCAGGTGTTTCCACGGAAAGCGGTATTCCGGATTTCAGAAGCGTGGACGGAATTTATAACATGAAATATAAATATCCCCCTGAGACTATTCTGAGCCGTACCTTTTTCTGCAACCATATAAGCGAGTTTTACGAGTTCTATAAGGATAAGATGCTCTATCTTGACGCTAAGCCCAACAAAGCTCACCTTGCTCTTGCGGAGCTTGAAAGAAGAGGCAAGCTCAAAGCAGTTATCACCCAGAACATCGACGGCCTTCATCAGGCTGCGGGCAGCAAGACCGTGTATGAGCTTCACGGCTCGGTACACCGCAATTACTGCGTCCGCTGCGGTGCTATGTTTGATGCTGAGTACATAAAAAATTCTCCCTTTATCCCTGAGTGCGCACAGTGCGGCGGTCTTATCAAGCCCGATGTGGTGCTTTATCAGGAGAGCCTTAACCAGCACACTGTTGACTGCGCTATCGAGGCTATCGAAAACTGCGATGTTCTTATCATCGGCGGCACATCGCTTTCCGTATATCCCGCCAGCGGTCTTATCGAATATTATAAGGGCAACAAGCTTGTTCTTATAAACAAGAGCACCACCCAGTACGATGACAGAGCTGACCTGCTCATATCCGAGAGCATCGGCGAAACTCTGGACTACTGCATCAACTGATAAATTATCCACGGAGGAAATAAAATGCTTTTACCCGAATTTTATGTTGACGATGTTATCAAGAGAGCATTGTCAGAAGATATAAATTACATTGACCTTGCCACCGATCTGCTTATCCCTGAGGACGAAATATCCACTGCGGAGTTTGTCTCCAAGGCTGAGGGCGTTCTGGCAGGAATCGACTGCGCACTGAGGACATTTACTTTCATCGACAGCGGCGTTAAGTGCGAGGTGTTCATTCACGACGGCGAAAAAGTGAAAAAGGGCGATATCATCGCCAGAGTTCAGGGAAAGACACGCTCTATCCTTAAAGCGGAGCGCACCTCTCTTAACATTCTCCAGCATATGTCGGGCGTTGCTACAGCTACAAACAAGCTGGTGGAAGCCTGTGCAGGCACAAAGGCTTCAATCGTTGATACAAGAAAGACTCTCCCGGGTCTGAGAGCTTTGGAAAAGTACGCTGTCACCGCAGGCGGCGGACGCAACCACCGCTACAATCTTTCCGATGCGGCTATGCTCAAGGACAATCACATTGACGCATACGGCGGCATCACAGGCGCAGTTACCGCCCTTAAAAAGAAGATAGGCCATATGGCTAAGATTGAGGTCGAGGTAAGAAACAAGGAAGAGCTTATCGAGGCTCTTGGCTGCAATGTTGATGTTATCATGCTTGACAACATGACCCCGGAGGAAATGACCGAGTGCGTAAAGATCGCAGACGGCAAGGCTGTTCTGGAGGCTTCGGGCAACATCAATATCGACACCGTTGCGGCTGCTGCGGCTACAGGCGTTGACATTATTTCTGTAGGCGCTATCACCCATTCGGTAAAGGCGTTCGATATTTCACTTAAAATCAGAAAGTAACATAGGAAGTGTTATTTTGAAAGGTCTTACCTTTGTTTATAATGTTCACGGCAATCTTTATATAAATCTGACAAACCGATGCCCCTGCAACTGCACGTTCTGCATACGCCACAACGGCGACAGCGCATACGGCAGCGACAGCCTGTGGCTTGAAAGAGAACCCACAAACGAGGAAGTTCTGGCAGAGTTTGACAAATACTCTCCCGATGAGTTTGATGAGATAGTTTTCTGCGGCTACGGCGAGCCTATGGAAAGGGCGGAGGACGTTGTTTTTATCGGCAAAGAGCTGAAAAAGCGATATCCCCATAAGATAATACGCCTGAACACCAACGGGCTTTCGGACAAAATTCACGGCAGACCCACCGCAGCAATGCTGGAGGGGGCTGTGGATATCGTTTCCATAAGCCTTAATTCGGGCAATGAAAAGGACTACAACGCTGTTACCCGTCCTAAGTGGGAGGACAGTTTCAGCGCTCTGCTCAGCTTTGCCCGGGACTGCAAAAAGTATGTTCCTCAGGTGATGTTCACCGTTGTAGATGTTATCTCCGAGCGTGAGATCGAGGAAAGCAAGGAGATATCCGAAAGGCTGGGCATACCTCTCAGAATAAGAAAATACGATACCTGATCGTTACATATAAGGAGAAATAGAATATGGAAACTTATGCAAGAAAAGCGATCCACAAGGGCACAGAGGTTTGTGAGCTTTCCGCAGGCGGATATTATGCCATAGTTGCTCACGGTCTGGGCTCCAACGTACTCCGTTTCAGAGACGAGAAAAGGGGAATGGAGATATTCCGCTACAACGGAAGCGTTTCTATCGGCGAGATAATGAACGCTCCCGAGATATGGGGTCTTCCCACCCTGTACCTGCCCAACCGCTTTGAAAAGGGCGTGCTGCACACATCTGATGCGACCTATCGCCTGCCCGTAAATGAGGAGCGCTTCGGCAACCATCTCCACGGCTTTATCCAGAAGAGGGCATACACCGTAAAGGAGCTTGGCACAAAGGGCAATACCGCTTTTGTGGAGAACGAGTATGTTTACGATGAAAAGGACTTTTTCTTCAACTGCTTCCCCGTAAAGTTCACCGTAAGAATAAGAATAGAGCTTTCCGACAAGGGACTTTCCCATAAGATAACCCTTATCAATCAGTCGGATAAGATGATGCCCATATCTATCGCAACACACACCACCATCAACGCTCCCTTTGTTGACGGCGCTGTTCAGGAGGATATCAGGCTGAAGGTTCCCGCTGTGGAGCATATTCTCTTCAACAAGTCCAAGTGGCTGCCCACAGGCAAGCGTGCAAAGCTCACCGATTATGACAAGAAGTACATAAACGGAACCTGCCCCGTTCTCAGGGACATCTGCAACGATATGTATTCAGGCGGGACCCTCGAGCTGGACGGCAAGCCTTTCCACGGCACGATAATGACCGATACAGCCAGCGGAAAGTCTATCTGCAACGAGGTCGATGAAAAGTACAAGTTCTGGATAGTATGGAACCACGAGGGCTTTAAGAACTATTTCTGCCCCGAGCCTATGACCGCTCAGGTAAATGCCCCCAACCTTGATATGCCCGCAGAACTCAGCGGATATGAGGAGCTTGCTCCCGGCAAGACCTACACAGCCACACAGAGATTTTTTACAATGGGATAACTCCGTTGAATTGATATATTAACAAATTATGCCGTATAATATACATTGCGATATTATGCGGCATTTTATTATACGGAGGTAAGATCAATATGGCAATATGCTCAAAATGCGGCGCACAGCTGTTTGAGACCAGCAAATTCTGCCCCGAGTGCGGCACTCCCGTGCTTGAGGTTTCTACAGATACAAATAAAACAGGTGACATTTATTCCGCTTCCGAAAATGCGGACGACGAAAACAGCATGGCTGTTTTTCAGGGCATAGACCCCTCCGAGATATCTCCCGATGAAACTGCTGAGATACTTGAAGCGGCTGCCGAAAAGGCTCTTGAGGACATACCCGAGATAGTTAAGATAGAGGGCGTTGATATACATACCGAAAAGCCCGGGGAGATTGCTTCGGAAGTCTCTGAAGCAGCGGAGATACCCGAAACGGCGAAAGTCTCCAAAGCATCCGAAGCCCCAAAAGCAGAAACTTCCAAGGCGGAAGCACCTAAGGCTGAAAAGCAGGAAGAGAAAAATGAGCCTGAAAAGGAAGCTCCCGCAAAGGACGATTTTTCCGATATGGGCGCATATGTCCCCGGGGAGGGTGCTTCCGAATTTAAGAAAACGGCGGAGGAAGCTGCTCCCAAAAAGAAAAGCGGCGGAAAGACCGCTGCTGTCATAATTGCTGTTGTAGTTATAGCTGCTGCGGCAGGAGCAGGGCTGTTCCTTATGGCAAGAATCAGCAATTCACCCATGCCGATTGCCGATACCACAGTCACAGCTGTCCAGATGACAGATGCGCCTGTGGAAGAGGTCACTGCCGACAGCGATGTTGTTTCCGATACGGAGACGATTTCCGAGACAACAGCGGATATTACAGCTGATACCGAGACCAAAACCGAGACTTCCGTATCTGAAACGGAAGCTGCCGTTTCAATGAAAACTGCCGAGGAGTTTGCGGCAGGCATCGAGATAACTCCCGAGCATAAGGCTGCTGCCGAGAATGAGGCTTCCTGCACAATAAGCCTTGCCGCCGAGGGACTTTCTGCCGATATGCTCTCTGACGGCGGACTTCTGGTAGTAAGCTACACCGCCGAGACCGCTCAGACAGGCACTATCCCCGTGACCGTTTATATGACCGTAACCGTGGGCGGCACCGATATTGATGTTGTGGCTTCCTCTTCGGGTGACGGCGTTGCGGTGTTCGAGTTTGCAAATATGGCTTCTGCCGTCGCAGAAAACGGCTTCTCTGCTGCCGATATCGACTGCATAAGCTTCAAGGGCACGGGCGCAGGCGTTGATGTAACTTCAATAACCGTAATGAAGGGATAATTCCCTGTAAATTTATATGATAATGCAATAAAAGCCCCTTTAAGTTCTTCCGAAATATATGTAAAGTTCCAAAATATCACGGTAACACTTTACTTTACAAAAGAATTGTGTTATATTTATTCAGTGAGAGTTCTGCGTGGGCGGAACATATTGAAGATTTAAAGGAGAAGATACCATGAAAAAGATCAAGCTTATCTCTGCTGTAACAGCTTTTGCCGCTGCTGCATCTATGATGCTGGCAGGCTGCGGAACTACAGCTGATACCAATGATACCACTACAGCTGACAATGCTGACACCACAGCTGCCGCTTCCGATGCCGCTTCCGAGGAGACATCCGAAGATACTGCCGCTGAGGACACTGCAGCCGATACTGCTGCTGAGGGCGATGACACCGCAGCTGACGGTGACCAGTCACTCCAGAAAGTGCTTGACAGCGGAAAGTTCGTTCTCGGTCTTGACGCTACCTTCAAGCCCATGGGCTATACCGATGAAAACGATGAGATCGTAGGCTTTGATATTGATGTTGCAGAGGAAGTTTGCAGCAGAATGGGCGTTGAGCTTGTTAAGGAGCCTATCGACTGGGATACCAAGGAGCAGGACCTTGCAGTCGGCAGAATCGACTGCATCTGGAACGGCATGAGCATCAACGCTTCCAGACAGGAGCAGATGAACCTTTCCGACCCTTACATGAAGAACGAGATGGTATTCGTTGTTCCCGCTTCCTCCGACGCAGCTTCCATGACTGACCTTACAGGCATGAACATCGGCGTTCAGAACGGTTCTTCCGCACAGGAGATACTCGAAGCTTCCGAGCTTTACACCAACGATACTCCTATCACCGTTACCGCTATGGCAACAAACGTTGAGGCTCTCCAGCAGATGGAGCTTGGTCTTGTTGACGCAGTTTTCCTTGACAGCGTTGTTGCAAACTACGAGATCTCCTCTTCCGGCAAGGATTACAAAGTTCTTCCCGACGGCCTTGAGGAAGAAGAGTATGCTATCGGCTTCCGCAAGGAAGATCAGGCTCTTCGTGACGAGGTACAGAAGATCCTCGGCGAAATGAAGGCTGACGGCAAGCTCGGCGAGATCTCCACAAAGTGGTTCGGCAGCGATATCACCACTGTTGAGGCTGCTCAGTAAAATATAATCCTAAAATTACCAAAGACGCATCAGGCACTTGCTTGATGCGTCTTTTTTGTTAATAAAAAAGGACATTATACTGATCACCAATAAAACTATTGACAAAAAATCTTCACATAACCCATACACGCAAGATCATGCTCGATTTTTTGTATAGTTTTTAATTGGTGCTTATACTAAAGCAAGGGAAAAAACGGCATTCCCCTTGATGGTTTCTCCGTGGCTTTGCAAAAGGCAAGCGAACATCTCTTCCTTGAACCCCATACACAACAAAAAAACTCCCGAACATTTCACATCGAAATGTTCGGGAGTTTTCGTATCATCAAGCGTTACAGCTCAGCAATTACCTCGACCTCAGCAAGAACGCCCTTGGGAAGCTTTGCAACTTCTACGCAGGAGCGTGCGGGCTTGTTGGTGAAATATTCGCCGTAAACTGCGTTGAATGCGGCAAAATCGTTCATATTGTCAAGGAAGCAGGTGGTCTTGATAACATTGTCAAGAGTGCAGCCTGCCTCTGCCAGAACTGCTTTAAGGTTCTCGCAGATCTGACGGGTCTGAGCCTCGATGCCCTGAGCGTCAACATTGCCTGTTGCGGGGTTGATAGCTATCTGACCCGAGGTAAAAAGCAGATTGCCGCTCTTTACTGCCTGAGAATAGGGTCCTATTGCATCGGGTGCGTTTTTGGTGTAGATCTTTTCTGACATAATAAATTCCTCCTGATCTGATTTAGTTTTTATCATAAAGCTTGAAGCCTGCTTTTGTGAGTGCGTTCTTTATTTCCTCAATGTGTGCGTGATTTCTTGTTTCAAGGGTAATTCTCAGGTAGCAGCCGTTGATGTCGCTGCCCTCGTTTGCACGCTCATGATGAACGGAGATAACATTTCCGCCCAGAGCTGCGATGATATCGGAAACACCCTTCAGCTGACCCGGCTTGTCGATAAGCTCGATATTCAGCAGGCAGGTCCTTCCCGACTTCTGGAGACCTCTTTCAATAACACGGCTGAGGATAGTAACGTCGATATTACCGCCTGATACTAAGCATACAACGTTCTTGCCTTCAAGGTCGGGTATCTTATCAAACATAACTGCTGCAACGGGAACTGCGCCTGCGCCCTCGGCGATGAGCTTGTGCTGCTCGATAAGGGTGAGGATAGCAGAGGATATCTCGTCATCTGTAACGGTGACAATGCCGTCAACATACTCCTTGCAGAGCTGGAATGTGTGCTCGCCCGGCTCCATTACCTTGATGCCGTCTGCTATAGTGGAAACGGAGTGGAGCTTTTCGACCTTGCCGTCAGCCAGAGACTGTACCATGCTGGGTGCGCCTGCTGCCTGAACGCCGTAAACCTTTATTTCGGGCTTGAGCTTTTTAAGAGTGAATGCAACGCCTGAGATAAGTCCGCCGCCGCCTACGGGAACAACGACAGCATCTACCTGAGGAAGCTGCTCCAGAAGCTCCAGACCGATAGTTCCCTGACCTGCGATAACGTACTCGTCATCAAAGGGGTGAATGAATGTGTAGCCCTTTTCGTCACGGAGGCTTATTGCCTTTGCGTAAGCGTCATCATAAACGCCGTCAACCAGGCAGATGTCCGCACCGTAGGAACGTGTTGCCTCTATCTTGGAGATAGGAGCGGAGTCGGGCAGGCAGATAAGGGACTTGATGCCGTTCTTTGCAGCTGCCAGAGCAACGCCCTGAGCGTGGTTTCCTGCGCTGCAGGCGATAACGCCCCTTGCCTTTTCCTCGTCGGAAAGCTGGGATATCTTGTAATATGCGCCACGAACCTTGAATGAACCTGTTACCTGGAGGTTCTCTGTTTTAAGGAACACGTTGCATTTGTCAGAAATTTTATTTGAGGGGATAAGGTCAGTTCTGCGGATAACCTCTTTGAGCTTGTAAGATGCGCTGTAAACCATATCAAGTGTCAGCATAAAATATTCTCCTTTAAAATGATATTTTTCGGAAAAAATAAAAAACCTCACCCCTTTTTCAAGAGGTGAGGACAAATGTACCCACGTTACCACTCTTGTTGCGAATGTACTTACACAGTAAATACACAACGCCGCTCGTTTTCCCGTCAATCAACGGAAACTCTCTGTAACGGGAGAATCCCGCTGCTGCTTACTTGGACAAGCTGTTGGGCAGCAAAGCTCAGGGGTGATAGGAGCATATCCGAAAAGCCGCCTGCTTTCACCGTATGCAGGCTCTCTGAGGGCTTCCCTGCGGACATTCCGTCCCCGTCAGCGCATTTGTAAACTATCCGATTACTTACTATTATAGTCCATTTATTTTATTTGTCAAGGGCTTTTGGAAAATTCGGCATATTTTCATAAGTGCATTATATCTCCGTACATTTCAGCTATATATTTCGAACAGATAGTTCATTGACATGATCCGACAAAAGTGATATCATCATATTTTAGTTGGATTGTTGGAGGTCTGATGAATGAGCGGAAAAGGTAAAAATGCTATAGATATGACAGGCGGTTCCCTCTGGAAAAATATCCTTGTATTCAGCCTGCCACTTATGATGACCCAGATGCTGGAGGTGCTTTTTAACCTCAGTGATGTTGCCATTGCGGGAAAATATGCGGACTATATCGCTCTGGGAGCGGTAGGCTCCACGGCACTGCTGGTGTCGCTTTTTACGGGCATACTTATCGGCATGGGCGCAGGAGTTAATGTAAGAACGGCTCATCAGCTGGGAGCGGAAAAGACTTCGGGCAGCAGCGAGACTGTGTCAAGGACAGTGTATTCGGGGCTTATCGTTTGCCTTATTATCGGAATTATACTCTGCCTTGTGTGCAATATTTTTGCCCGCCCCATGCTTGAGACTCTGAAAACCAAGGACGAGCTTATCGAAAGCGCTGTGCTTTACCTTAAAATATACGCACTGGGAATGCCTGCCATGGCGGTGTATAACTTCGGCAACGGCGTTCTCAGCGCCTGCGGAGAGACAAAAAAGCCGTTGGTATATCTTTCTATAGCGGGCGTGCTGAATGTTATCCTGAACATTTTCTTTGTGGTCGTGTGCAAAAAGGCGGCGGACGGCGTTGCTATCGCCAGTGTTATCGCCCAGTATCTTTCCGCTTCAATGATAATGTGCCACCTGCTGAGGCGAAAGGACAGCTGTAAGCTGCGGCTGTCAAACAAATATTTTGACACAAGCGCCTGCGGGGGAGTGCTTATGATAGGCATACCCACGGGAATGCAGAACGCCATATTTGCCGTGGCGAACCTTTTTGTGCAGACAGGCGTAAACCATTTTGACGCTGTTATGGTTTCGGGCAATTCTGCGGCGCAGAATGCAGATACACTTATCTTCAACGTTATGGCGGCGATCTACACCGCCTGCGCAAGCTTTATCAGCCGAAATCACGGCGAGGGAAAGAATGACCGCATACTCAAAAGCTATTTTATAAGCCTGTTCTACTCCTTTGCGGCAGGCGGTATATTCGGCGGAGCACTGCTTTTATTCGGCAGAGAGTTTTTATCACTGTTCACCAACGAGTCTGCCGTTGCGGAGGCAGGTATGGAAAGACTGACGATAATGGGCTGGTCATATGCCATAAGCGCCTTTATGGACTGCTCCATTGCCGCTTCAAGAGGACTGGGCAAAAGCGTTGTGCCCACGATCATCGTCATCATGGGCTCCTGCGTGTTCAGGGTAATATGGGTATATACTATTTTTGCGCACTTCCAGACCATAACCTCCCTTTACCTGCTGTACAGTTTTTCATGGTCAATAACCGCAGTGGCGGAGATAATATACTTTATGCGCATCTACAAAAAGTGCATGAAAGGGTGCCTTAACTGATACATCATACAAACCCGAAAAAAAACAGACACAAAATATACCATAATGCCGTGCTAAAGTGTGGTATAATATTATAATAAGAATAATGAGTATAACAAAGGAGTTTGTTTAAATATGAGGATATCAGAATTATTCGGCAAGGGCAAGTGCGTTTTTTCCTTTGAGGTGTTCCCTCCCAAGAAAAATATGCCCTGCGACACTATTTACAGCACCCTTGACAGCCTTAAAAAGCTTGACCCCGCTTTCATAAGCGTTACATACGGCGCAGGCGGTTCTGACGGAAACAATATCACAGGAAAGATAGCTGCGCATATCAAGAAAGACCTTGGCATTGAGTCTGCGGCTCACCTTACCTGCGTCAGCAACACAAAGCAGGATATCGACATTATCCTTGAAGGACTTAAAGCTGACGGCATCGAGAATATCCTTGCCCTCAGAGGAGATATCAACCCCGAGCGCCCTCCCAAGAATGATTTCCGCTATGCAAGCGACCTTATCAGATATATTAAATCTAAGGGAGATTTCCATATTTCCGCTGCCTGCTACCCCGAGTGCCATGTGGAAGCGCCCGATATGATAACCGATATCAAATATCTCAAAGAAAAAGTTGATGCAGGCGCAGAGCACCTTATGTCCCAGCTTTTCTTTGATAACAGCCATTTCTACAACTTCCTTGAAAAGGCAAGGATAGCAGGCATAAACGTGCCTATCGAGGCAGGTATTATGCCCGTTGTCAACAAGAAGCAGATAGAGCGCATGGTATCCATGTGCGGCGCAAGCCTTCCCGTGAAGTTCACAAGAATGATGGCAAGATACGAGAACAATCCCGAGGCTCTCAGAGATGCGGGCATCGCATACGCCATTGACCAGATAGTTGATCTTATTTCAAGCGGTGCGGACGGTATCCACCTTTACACCATGAACAATCCTTACGTGGCTGAAAAGATATCTTCTGCCGTTTCGGGACTGCTGTAATGGTTGAAATAACGGAGATAGACAGGGACGAGGCGCTCAGATACCTTTGCTGCCACGATGAGAACAACATCGGCGAGACGGCAGGAAAGTATCTGGACGAGTGCGAGAGCAGGCTTCTGGGTGTGATCTCGCCCAAGTTCCTTTACAGATATTTTCCCCTGAGCTTCAAGGACGGCGTGCCTGTAATAAGCGGCTGTACTCTGGCGCTTAACGGCAGCGACATTGCGGCTCATCTTGAAGGCTGCTCGGGGGTAATCGTTATGTGCGCCACCGTGGGCGGCGGTGCGGACAGGCTTATACGCCGGCTTCAGGTGGAGGACATGGCAAAGGCTGTCATTGCCGACGCATTTGCGGGGGCTGCCGTTGAGCAGGTCTGCGCTAAGGCGGAAGAGATAATTAAAAAAGAATTTGACGGGAAATATTTTACCTGGCGGTATTCGCCCGGGTACGGCGATTTCCCCATAAATATGCAGAAGCAGCTGCTTGATGTGCTTGATGCCCCCAGAAAGATAGGTCTGTGCGCATCGGGCAGCAGTATGCTTACGCCGGTAAAGTCCGTTACGGCGGTAATGGGCGTTTCCGATAAGCCTCTTCCCTCAAAGAAGAGGGGCTGCGTCACCTGCAATATGCGTGAAACTTGTCAGTTCAGAAAGAGAGGTATTCACTGTGGATTTTAAAAAGCTGTTGTCACAGAATGAATTTATATTCCTTGACGGAGCCATGGGAACCATGCTCCAGAAAAGCGGACTTGAAGCAGGGGAGATCCCCGAGCTGCTCAATCTTACTCACCCGGATATGATAAAAAATATCCACAGAATGTATATCGACGCTGGCTCTCAGATAGTGTATGCCAACACCTTCGGCGCAAACCGCTATAAGCTGGAGGGCTGCGGTCATTCCGTTGATGAGGTAATAGGCACAGGCATCGCCATTGCAAAAAAGGCGTGTGCTGAAAGCGGCAAAGAAGCATATGCGGCTCTTGATATCGGGCCTATCGGTCAGCTGCTGGAGCCTACGGGAAGCCTTACCTTTGAGGAAGCATACGACATTTTCAAGGAGCAGATGCTGGCAGGAAAGGACGCTGACGTTATCGTCCTCGAGACCATGACCGACCTTTACGAGGTCAAGGCAGCTCTCCTTGCGGCAAAGGAAAATACCGACAAGCCCGTTATCTGCACCATGACCTTTGAGAGAAACGGACGAACCTTTACAGGCTGCTCATGCTCAGCCATGGCGCTTACCCTTGAAGGACTGGGAGCGGACGCTATCGGCGTAAACTGCTCTCTCGGCCCCAAGGACCTTATGCCGGTTGTAAGCGAGATCTGCAAGTGGACAACTCTGCCAGTGGCTGTAAAGCCCAACGCAGGTCTGCCCGACCCCAACACCAACCTTTATGACGTGCTTCCCGATGAATTTGCGGAGGCTGCTTCTGAATTTGCGGCTATGGGCGTAAAGATATTCGGCGGCTGCTGCGGAACAAACCCCGACTATATCTCGGCGCTGTCCGCACGTCTTTCAAAGGAGAAATATACCGAAAGAGAATCTGTGCGCACAAAGGGCGCAAGCATTCCTGCGGCAGTATGCTCATATTCCAACACGGCTGTTATCGACCAGCCCAGAATTATCGGCGAGCGTATCAACCCCACAGGCAAGAAGCGCTTTAAGGAAGCGCTGAAAAGCGGCGATATCGACTATATTCTCGGTCAGGCTATCGAGCAGGCAGGCGCAGGTGCGGATATCCTGGACGTAAACGTGGGGCTCCCCGATATTGACGAAAAGGCTATGATGGTAAGGACAGTCAAGGCTCTCCAGAGCGTTACCGACCTGCCTCTGCAGGTGGATTCCACTATCCCCGAGGTGCTGGAAGCGGCTTTGCGTGTGTATAACGGCAAGGCAATAGTAAACTCGGTAAACGGCGAGGAAAAGTCACTTGAACGCATACTTCCCATCGTAAAGAAGTACGGCGCCGCCGTTGTAGGACTTGCCCTTGACGAGAACGGTATCCCTCCCAAGGCGGAGCAGCGCTTTGCCATTGCTGAGAAGATAATGAACAGAGCGGTTGCAATGGGTATCCCAAAGCGTGATGTTTTCATCGACTGCCTTACCCTTACCGCATCGGCTCAGCAGGAGGGCGTTATGGAGACCGTAAAGGCTCTCCATAGGGTAAAGACCGAGCTGGGACTTAAAACAGTCCTGGGTGTATCGAATATCTCTTTCGGTCTGCCAAACCGTGAGCTTATCAACAGCAACTTTTTGCAGATATGCCTGGTAAGCGGTCTTGACCTGCCTATCATCAACCCCAATGTGGCGGCTATGACGGGCGCTGTAAGAGCATACAAGCTCCTTGCAAATATCGATAAGGACTCAATGGAGTTCATTGCTGCGTATAATAACGCCACTCCCGCTCCTGCCGCAAATGCAGGCACAGCAAGAACGGAAAATGCCACTGCCGAGGGACTTCTCTTTGCAGTACAGAACGGACTTAAAAGCGAGGGAGCGGCTATTACCGAAAAGCTCCTTGAGACCACCGACCCGATGATAATAGTTGACGATATGCTTATCCCTGCCCTTGACAAGGCGGGAGCGGATTTCGAGAGCGGAAAGATATTCCTTCCCCAGCTCATATTGTCCGCAGGCGTTGCACAGGCAGCGTTTGAGGTGATAAAGTCAAAGATAAGCACAGGCGACAGCAGCGTATCAAAGGGTAAGGTCGTACTTGCGACAGTAAAGGGCGATATCCACGATATCGGCAAGAACATCGTAAAGGTGCTGCTTGAAAACTACGGCTATGAGGTCATTGACCTTGGAAGAGACGTGGAGTATCAGGCAGTGGTCGATGCCGCAAAGATCGACGGCGTAAAGCTTGTGGGACTTTCGGCACTTATGACAACCACGCTCAAATCAATGGCGGATACCATTGAGCTTGTTAAAAAGGAAAGACCCGACTGCAAGATAGTCGTAGGCGGAGCAGTCCTTACTCCCGAATATGCCGAAAAGATCGGCGCAGATTATTATGCAAGGGACGCAAAGGCAACTGTTGACGCAGCAAAAGAGGTTTACGGAAACTGATATGATAATAACAACGCCCCCGTTTCGGCTGAAGCGGGGGCGTTGTTTCGTTCATCTGCTATTAAAAAAACGCCCCCACTTCATTGAAGTGAGGGCGCTTGGGTCAATGCTGTTATTCGGCTTCCTCCTCAGTCTCACGGGGAGGTATCTCTATCTGAAGCTGATCTTTAAGAAAATCTATCTCATACTGAAGATCATCTATCTGCTGCTGATATGCAGCTTCCTTTTCAGCTTCCTGCTTCTTAACCTTATTGGTATTTGCAAGGTCAATGGTGTAAAGTGCTGTAACGATAACCGCAAATGCCGTAAGTCCTGCGGTGAGAGGATTGAGCCAGCCCTTGTTTTCTTCCTTTTCGGTGATAAGCTCCGCAATTCCTGTATGAGCAAGCGCCTTGGAAAGTGCAAAGTAAAGAGGTACTGCGATAACGCACGCAAGAACTCCGTTTATTGTCGAGGTTATTGCATTCACGCCTGTGAGCTTGAGTGCAACGGAAACAGGCTCGCCGAGAAGTATCTGGCTGATGAATGTCTTGAGCAGGTAAAGCACGATATATACCAGCTGACCTGCAACTGCCGCCCAGATAACTGCGCTCTTTTCATTTTTTGAGTGCTTTCTGATATGGCCTGCGGTAAAGCCCATTGCAAACTTTGAGAAGAATGTGTAGGGTGCGGAAACGATGTACACGGGGTCGAACAGGTCATAAAGCGCTGCGCCGATACCTGATGAAAGACCGCCTCTCAGTCGTCCGAAAAGCAGACCTGCCAGCAGGCACATGGAGTTGCCCAAATGTATTCTTGTTACCAGACCGCCGTTAGGTATTTTTATCTGGAGATAGTTGCCTACATAAACCAGCGCCGCCATAAGACCTACGGTAACGATGGAATAAAGACGTTTGTTTTTTACTGTTGTTGCCATTGGTAATTCCCCCTTGGATCATATCCATATACTCATATCATATATTCCTATATGTTATATATGATATAATACCCATTTTTGCGGCTTATGCAAGCTGTACACAAAAAATGCACATTATGGCGCTTTTGTGCATTATGATATATCTTATTATCATATCATCTGCCTGAATTGGCAGATATATACATTGAATAAAGGGAAAAATCAGCCCATATCCCTTTTTATAAAAATGATGCACATTTTACGGGTGAGAATATGAGCTGATATTGTATATTTATTACAAACTGCGTATGTTACACTTATTTAACATTTGCTGAGCGTATCATATCAAGGAAATACTCATGCACTGTTGTATCCTCCGAAAGCTCGGGGTGGAATGCGCAGGCAAGCATATTTCTGTCCCTTGCGGCGGTTATCTTGCCGTCTGTGACGGAAAGCACCTTTGTTTCACCGTAAACCTCGGGGATATATGGGGCACGGATAAATACCATGGGTATCTCTCTGCCGGCAAAGTCGCCCTTTGCCGCAAAGCTGCCCAGCTGCCTGCCATAGGCGTTGCGCTTTGCTTCGATATCCATTACCGCCAGATGAGGCTCCTCGCCGTCTATCTTTTTGGCAAGGAGGATAAGACCTGCGCAGGTGCCGAAAACGGGCAGACCCTTTGTTATCATAGCTTTAAGCTCGTCATATATATCAAGCTCACGGAGCAGCTTGCCCATAACGGTGCTTTCGCCGCCCGGGATTATGATGCCGTCCATGCTCTTTTGTATATCGCTTTTCTGACGTATCTCAAAGGACTGCACGCCAAGCTTTGACAGCATTTTTTCATGCTCTATGAATGCTCCCTGCAAAGCAAGAACGCCGATATTCATATTACTTTCCTCTTTCTGCCATGAGCAGCTCTATTTCCTGCTCGTTGATGCCTACCATTGCCTCGCCGAGGTCTTCGGAAAGCTCAGCGATAAGCTTTGCATCGGTGTAGTTGGTAACAGCCTTTACAATAGCTGCGGCACGCTTTTCGGGATTGCCCGACTTGAAGATACCGCTTCCTACGAACACGCCCTCTGCGCCCAGCTGCATCATAAGGGAAGCGTCTGCGGGAGTTGCAACGCCGCCTGCTGCGAAGTTTACTACGGGCAGCTTGCCGTTCTCGTGAACGTACAGCACCAGGTCATAGGGAACACGCAGTTCCTTTGCAGCGTCGAAAAGCTCGTCGGCGCTCATGGAGGCCAGACGTCTTATCTCGCTCTGCATCATTCTCATGTGGCGTACAGCCTGAACAACGTCGCCTGTGCCGGGTTCGCCCTTAGTCCTTATCATGGAAGCACCCTCGTTGATCCTGCGGAGAGCCTCGCCCAAGTCCTTTGCGCCGCATACGAAGGGAACGTCAAAGGCGGTCTTGTCGATGTGGTACTTGTCATCGGCGGGGGAGAGAACTTCGCTCTCGTCGATGTAGTCTATTTCAATGGCCTGGAGTATCTGAGCCTCAGCAAAATGACCGATACGGCATTTTGCCATTACAGGGATAGAAACAGCTTCCTGAATGCCCTTTATCATCTTGGGGGCGCTCATTCTGGAAACGCCGCCTGCTGCACGGATATCGGCAGGTATTCTTTCCAGCGCCATAACTGCGCAGGCACCTGCTGCCTCGGCGATCTTTGCCTGCTCGGGAGTGGTAACGTCCATTATAACGCCGCCCTTGAGCATCTGGGCAAGGTTCTTATTAAGCTCGTATCTTTCGTTTTTCATATCATTTCCTCCTTGGACCGTATCTGTTGTGGTGAGACCATAATAACGCCCGTGGGGAAAATAATCAAACACGATGAAAAAAATACATATTTACTATCTTTTGTGAATATATGCCAAATCACTCTGCTGTAATCATCGCCATATTGTGATATGTTCATATAATAGTATTTGCCTATGAAAAATATAAAAGAGTGCCACGTGAAAATGCTGCATAATTTCACGTGGCACTTTATATTGAAATTTGTGCGATTTGCAGATAAGTTGAATTAACTTTCGGTTCATATTATCACTGCCCGGAGGTTTCGTGTATTTCCGCATATCCGCCTGTAAATTCGGTGGTCTCCGCATTTGTACCGGTCATGACCTCCGATACGGAGCGGATAGTTTCCGCCAGCCTTGCGGTGGGACGTTCGGTGAGGGAAGCGTCTATGGAGAAAACGTGATCTTCGGAAAATGCGGAGAGCTGTTCAGCCAGCCCGCTGTCAAAATCAGATGCGGAAAGGGGACGGGCAAGGAAAATATACTGTGGGTCAGCCTTGATAAGCTCCTCGGCGGTGGTGGTATAGTCCGTGTCGTTTTCCGCTATGTTCCTGCCGAAAACGGAGAAAAGGTCGCCTGCAAAGCTGTCGCCTGTGCCTGCGGTTATCTCGTCGCCGTCTATATTCATGATAAAAACAATGCTTTCGCAGGAGTTTTTGGCTTCATTTACCGCAGATTTCATATCCGCAAGGGTATTTTCCGCCAGAGAATTACCCTCAATGCTTCCCGCAAATATGTCCGCAAGGGCGGCGTAATTATCATACAGCTCTTCAAGCGATGATGGTGCGGGCAGTGTCAGCAGAGATATCCCCGCTTCGCTTAGGCGCACGGTGTCCTTGTTTGCGATAGGGCTTTGGGTGATAAGCAGCTCGGGAGCATATGAGATTATCTTGTCTATATCGGGGTTTGCGGCGCTTCCGGTTTCGGGAAGGGACATGACCTCTTCGGGAGTATCGCAGTAGCTGCTGCGGCATATGAGCCTGTCGCCGTAGCCCAGCTCATATATCATTTCGGTCACGGCAGGGGAGAGGGAGCCTACCGTCACGGGGGAAGAATTGAAGATAAGGTTCCCCGCTTCCACAGGGTAGGGCTGCGGCTCTGTCACGGTGGCTGCGGCTGGCAGGGCATCTTCATTCTCGCTTATGGCTGTGCATGAGCACAGAAGCAGCATCAGGGCTGCCGTAAATGCTGATAATAGTTTTTTCAACTCGGTATCCTCTTAAATATCCTTGTAATCGTCACCTATGAGCTTGTCCATGAATATCTCAAAGCTGTCGGCAAGGCATTTTTCGCCTGCATACACCTTTCCCTGCTCATCAAGGGACATTATTTCCGAAAATGCGTTTCCCACAGGGAAGAGGTTTTTCTCGGAATATCTTCTCAGCAGCACAAATTCATCGTGAAGGTTATCCTGCTCGTTCAGCATATGCTCCAGGGAGAAGTGAAATCCGCCGTGAAAATCATATTCCTTCATGCTCTTGCGTATTGCCTGTGCTGCGTCAACTATAAGTCCGTTGTATTTTAATATCGTGTTGGCAGCGCTTGACAGGTCAAAATCCCACACCTTATATGCGCAGGAGACCTTTATTATAAGCTCAGCCATGGCTTCCTTTTCGTTGTGCAGTGAGTCAAAGCCGCAGGCGGTAAGTACCTCCCTTACAGCAGGCTTGTGTTCAAAAGAATTGTTGGGCATAATGTCACGTCCTTTGTAATTCAAAAATCCTTGATATCAATTATATCATATTTTAGCACGGTAATGTGAACAAAAGGTTAAATTCAGCATTTGGAAAATTTTATTTCAATAACTGCTTGACGAAAAAAGAGGTTTGTAATATAATATACCTATATGCGAACTGTAAAGCGGTGTTATACCCATGTTCGCTTTAGGATAGTAATTTATTAAAATTTTGAAAGGTCGTGAAAAGGAATGATACGTGCTGCTCAGGCAATGGTTAAATGTCTTGAAATGGAGGGTATCAAGGTCGTCTTCGGCTACCCCGGAGCTGCCATTTGTCCTTTTTATGACGAGCTTTACCGCTCGGATATAAAGCACGTTCTGGTGCGCCATGAAGCCAACGCAGGCCATGCGGCAAGCGGATATGCAAGGATAACCAACAAGCCTGCTGTCTGCATAGCCACATCGGGACCGGGCGCTACGAACCTGCTTACTGCCATAGCTACCGCTTATGCCGACAGTATCCCACTTATCTGCATCACAGGTCAGGTCTCCACAGACCAGATAGGCTGCGATGTTTTCCAGGAAGTGGATATCACAGGTGCTGCGGAGCCTTTTGTAAAGTACAGCTATCTCATAAAGGACGCTGCCGAGCTCCCCAGGATTTTCAAGGAAGCGTTCCACCTTGCAGGCACAGGCAGAAAGGGCCCCGTTCTTATAGATGTCCCCGTGGACGTTCAGAACACTCTTATTGATTTTACATATCCCGAGACCGTAAAGATGCGCACCTACAAGCCCACCGTAAAGGGCAACCCCATGCAGATAAAGAAGCTGTGCGAGGCTATTGAGGGCGCTGAAAGACCCCTTATCTGCGCAGGCGGAGGAGTTTTCCTTGCAGGTGCGGAGCATGAGCTTGCAGCCTTTGCCGAAAAGGCACAGATACCTGCGGTCTCAACAATGATGGGCCTCAGCCTCTTCCCCACAGATCACCCCCTTTATCTGGGAATGTTGGGTATGCACGGAGTAAAGTCCGCAAACCGTGCGGTCAACGAGTGCGATACCATGATACTCATAGGCGCAAGAGTGGGCGACAGAGCAGTAAAATCCCCCACATTCCTTGCCGAAAACAAGAAGATAATCCATATTGATATAGACCCTGCCGAGATAGGCAAGAATATCCCCGTTGATATCCCTCTGGTAGGCGACTGCAAGGCTATCCTTTCCGAGCTTACCGAGATGATAACCCCATGCAGGCGTGACAGCTGGCTGGAAGAACTGGCGGAGATAAAGAATGCTGTTCCCGAAAATGAGGAGACAAACGGCTACATCAACCCCAAAATGTTCCTCAGAAAGCTTTCGGACAAGCTTCCCGCAAACACAGTCTGCGTTGCCGATGTTGGTCAGAACCAGATCTGGTGCTGCAACAACTTTGCAATCAAGGAGGGCGGACGTTTCCTTACCACAGGCGGCATGGGAACCATGGGCTACTCAGTTCCCTGCGGAGTGGGCGCAAAAATGGCAGCTCCCGATCGTGAGGTTGTGGTTGTCTGCGGCGACGGCTCGTTCCAGATGCAGATGATGGAGCTTGCTACCATCATGCAGGAGGGAATTGCAGTTAAGATAATCATCATGAGAAACAACCGCCTCGGAATGGTAAGAGAGCTTCAGACCAAGAACTATGAAGATCATCAGATAGCCGTTCATCTGGACGGAAGCCCTGATTTTGTGGCTCTTGCCCGTTCCTACGGCATTGAGGCTGACAGAGTTGTTACCATGGCAGAGGCTGAGGAGAAGATAGACAAGCTGGTCAATTCCGACAAGCCCTATCTCCTTGAATGCAATGTCTATAAGCTTGAATCCACACTTTAATTTTTGATAGATCAGAAAGGTGTCCGTGCATATGAAGCATACAATTTCCATTCTCGTTGAAAACCATGCAGGCGTGCTTTCACGCGTTTCGGGACTTTTCTCACGCAGAGGCTTCAATATCGACAGCCTTGCAGTGGGCGTTACCGATGATCCCGAGGTTTCCAGAATCACCATCGTTGCCGACGGCGACGAGCATACAGCTCAGCAGCTTGAAAAGCAACTCAACAAGCTTGTTGATACCATCAAGGTACGCACTCTTGAGCCTGAGGAGCTTCTTGCAAGAGAGCTTCAGCTCATCAAGGTCTGCGCAACTCCCGCTCAGAGAGGCGAGATACTCACTATCTGCGAGATAATGGGCGCAAGAATAGTTGATATGACCGCAAATACCCTTACCATTGAGATCTCCGACTCTCCCGTTCATCTCAAGAGAATGCACGACCTTATCGCAGGCTACGGCATCAAGGAGATCGTCCGCACAGGTGTTATCGCTATCCAGAAGGGCAGCGTTACCATCAAGTAATCACGTTTTTGAAGCATTGCGCTTTGAAATATATACTTATATATCCATTATTTCTATAGGAGGAATTTTAAAATGGCTAATAAGATTTTCTATCAGTCTGACTGTGATCTCGGCAGACTCGACGGCAAGACCGTTGCTATCATCGGCTACGGCTCTCAGGGACACGCTCATGCCCTTAACCTCAAGGACAGCGGCGTAAACGTTGTTGTAGGTCTTTACGAAGGCTCCAAGAGCAAGGCTAAGGCTGAGGCTCAGGGTCTCAAGGTTCTTTCCGTAAGCGAAGCTGCCAAGGTCGGCGACATCATTATGATCCTTATCCCCGATGAGAAGCAGGCTGATGTTTATAAGAGCGATATCGCTCCTTATATGACCGCAGGCAAGACACTTGCTTTTGCACACGGCTTCAACATTCACTTCGGCTGCATCGTTCCCCCCAAGGACGTTAACGTTATCATGATCGCTCCCAAGGGCCCCGGTCACACTGTAAGAAGTGAGTACCAGGCAGGCAAGGGTGTTCCCTGCCTTATCGCTGTTGAGCAGGACGCTACAGGCGACGCTCAGGATATCGGTCTTGCATACGCTCTCGGTATCGGCGGCGCAAGAGCAGGCGTTCTCGAGACTACATTCAGAACTGAGACCGAGACTGACCTCTTCGGTGAGCAGGCTGTTCTCTGCGGCGGCGTTTGCGCTCTCATGCAGGCAGGCTTCGAGACCCTCGTTGAGGCCGGCTACGATCCCAGAAACGCTTACTTTGAGTGCATCCACGAGATGAAGCTCATCGTTGACCTTATCTATCAGTCCGGTTTTGCAGGCATGAGATACTCCATCTCCAACACTGCGGAGTACGGCGACTATGTAACTGGTCCCAAGCTCGTAACAGAAGAGACCAAGAAGACCATGAAGAAGATCCTTTCCGATATCCAGGACGGTACCTTTGCAAAGGAATTCCTCCTCGATATGTCTCCCGCAGGCAGACAGGTTCACTTCAAGGCTATGCGTAAGCTTCACGCTGAGCACCCCTCCGAGAAGGTCGGTGAGGAGATCCGTAAGCTTTACAGCTGGAACGGTGAGGACAAGCTCATCAACAACTGATCATATCGGTAATAACACAAAGGGCTGTTGCATTTATTGCAGCAGCCCTTTTTATGTTTATTATGTTTATAACTCAATAATTCAGCGACATTACCGAGTCCTTGAAAATTATCTTTCCCTTGACCTGTATCATTCCTATGGAAAATGACGGCGAGTCTATCTTTTCAAGCAATGCCTCCACTGCGACATTCGCCATCTGTGCGGTATTTACTTCTATGGTGGTTATGTTCGGAACGCTTATGCTGCTGTAAACCGAGTTATCAAACCCCGTGACTGATATATCCTCGGGAACCCTGTATCCGCTTTCTTTCAGCTGTGTGATAAGGTGGCAGGCGGTCTCGTCACAGTTGCACACAAAGGCTGTGGGCATTATCAGCGGCAATGATATCGGCATCATCTTTCCTGTGGCTGTGTCACGGTCGCTTATAAGGAAATAGTCCCTCAGTGGAAGATCATGCTCTATAAGTGACTTTACATATCCCAGATATCTGTCCTGGATACTGCTGGTGGTGTGGATATTCCCCACAAATGCAATGTTCTTGTGACCGTTATGTATAAGGTGGTTGGTCATTTCATAGCTTGCGTAAAAGCTGTCGCAGACGATACAGCTGCCCGATGTAAGCTCGTCATAGAAATCAAGGAACACCACGGGTATCTTCGTATCCGTGACCGCACGGATATATGGTGCGGATATCTGACCCAGCACGATTATCCCGTCAACACGCTGATGAAAAAATATATCGGGGAGGATAACGTTCTCCTCATTTTTGGCCGTAAGAGTATGGAAAAGGGCGTAGTTTCCGTGCTGCTGGAGTGCTTTTGATATGCCGTGAATGAATTTGAAATAGAATGAATTGTCAGAAATAAATCTTTCCGCTACGATGATGCCGATGTTGCTGCTGCGGGAGGATTTCTTTTTTGTCTCTACGTCGAATTTGTAGCCCATTTCATCGGCAGTGCGCTTTACCTTGCTTCTAAGCTCTGCGCTGACGCCGCTTTTGCCCGTCAATGCTTTTGATACGGCGGCAACGCTTATTTCCAGCTTATCTGCAATGTCACGCATGGTTACGCTTTTGCTCATTTCAGTGACCACCTTCCTGGTATTTCATATTACTATAATATCATATTTTTAACCTGATTTCAACCCGTTTTGACGATAAAAAACCAAAGAAAATAAAGTTAACAAAACAAGCCTAAACGTTTTTATTAACACGATATACAGATTAACTTAACTTGACACATTAAACTTATTATGAATAAACGGTTATACAAATGTCTCTGAAACGATTTAGTGAATGTGATGAAAAGGTGAAAACGATTTCTTAAAATGGTGAAATAGTGTGCAGTTTCTACAATATGGAACCGAAATGATGTGCATATTATACTGTAATCAGCTAAAAATAAGTCAAGGTTGTGGAATATGCAATATGTTAACAAAATCAGGTTGGTAAAAACGCCGCTTCTTGCCTTTTAGTCTTGACATATATGTTCATATTGCTATAATTAAGACATCGCAAACACCTACGGCACTGTTAATTTTATTAGGAGGTTTTACAATGAATATGAAATTCAAGAGAGCAGCTGCTGCTTGTGCAGCTGTAATGATGGCAGGCACATTCTTCACCGCCTGCGGCGACAACGCATCTACAGGTGACACAACCACTACCGCAGCTAATTCCGCTGAGACCACTGCTGCTGCAAACGGCGCTTCCGATGACACTCAGGCTGACACACAGGCAGCTGAAGGCAACTCCGAGATCTCCGGCACAATCAAGGTTCTTCACCACCGTACCGACCGTGACCAGGACGGCACAATGGCAAAGCTCACCGAGGGCTTCAACGCTCTTTATCCTAACGTAACAGTTGAGTATCAGTCCTTTACCAACTACGCTGACGACATTGCAACAATGATGCAGTCCGACAACTACGGCGACGTACTTATGACTCCTCAGGCACTCAAGCAGGCTGATCTCCCCAACTTCTTCGCTTCCTTCGGTTCCTACGATGACCTTTCCCAGAAGTACTACTGGCTGGAAAACTACAGCGTTGACGGAAACGTATATGCTCTTCCTACAGGCGGTACAGCATCCGGCGTTCTTTACAACAAGAAGGTCTGGGCAGACGCAGGAATCACCGAACTTCCCAAGACAACAGAGGAATTCGTTCAGTGCCTCGGCAAGATCGCTGAAAACACCGACGCTATTCCTTACTATACAAACTACAATGCAAGCTGGTGCATTACCCAGTGGCAGTCACTGGTAGTAGGCGCTTCCGGAAATCCCTCCTACAACATCGACCTCCTTACAAACAAGGAAGAGCTTTTCTCCAAGGGCAGCCCCTATGATGCAGTTTACGGCACACTCTTTGACATCTACGCTGATCCCAAGCTCCACGAAGAAGATCCTATGACCACTGACTGGGAAGGCTGCAAGCCTGCATTCGCTCAGGGCAAGATCGGCACAATGGTTCTCGGTTCATGGGCTATCAGCCAGTTCCAGGAAGCTGCTGAGCAGGTAGGCGCTGATCCCGCAGATGTTGGATATATGCCTTTCCCCAACAGCGTTGACGGACAGATCTACTCCGTTTCCCAGAACGACTACATGATGAGCGTTAACAAGAACTCCTCCAACATAGACGCTGCTATGGCGTATGCTACATGGTTCTGCACCGATTCCGGATTTGCACAGAACGAGGGCGAGATCTCCGGTCTTAAGGGCGCTGCAATGCCTGAGACACTTGCTTCCTTCGATGAGCTTGGCGTACAGCTCTTTGTTGAGACCGCTGCTCCCGATGAGCTCATGGGCAAATGGGACGAGATAGCTAAGGCTTCCGAGGTAGATCCTTGGGGTGACGCTTCCACCAACTACAAGTTCAGAATGGCTGAGGCAGCATTCAAGGGCGAGGGCAGAGATTCCTATGACAAGATCTGCGCTGACGTAAACGCTGCTTGGGACAAGACAAGAGACGAGATCCTCGGCTAATAGCTTTCCATTCATAGATCCCCGTGCGGCTCGCATATGCGATATGCGGGCTGCACACAAGGGAACTTAATACTGGCATTTTCTCCAATTTGATTTTTTTCATATGCCTCCGGGTAAAACCGGAATCTTTTCTCCCTACGCAGTAAACGGCGCATGGCGATACATTTGTATCAGGACCCACAAGCCATGCGCAGGTTTACCGCTCCGAGCAAAACTCTGTAAAGAATGAGGGCTGACCAATGGATCAGGTACGTGTTAAGAACGGCAGGCTCAGCAGATCTTACATCGAAAAAATGGTGACAGTTTGCCTTTTTCTGCTGATACCTACTGTTCTTTTGATTGTTTTCACATACATTCCCGCCGCAGAAATGATAAAGTTCAGCTTTGAACAGCGTGATGAATTCGGCGTAAATGTTCAGAACGTGGGACTTAAGAACTATAAAACGGTTTTCAGTACCCCTGAATATTTCGACGCATTCAAGAACAGCATCTACTATCTTGTAGGTTCGTTTATCCAGCTGAGTCTGGCGCTGTTCCTTGCAACTATCCTCTGCTCGAAGATACGTTTCTCCAACTTCTTCAAGGGAGTGCTTTTCTTCCCCTACATGATAAACACCGTTGCGGTCGCTCTTATTTTCCGCAGATTTTTCCAGAAGGGCGACGGCGTAACAAACACCGACGGAACACTCAACTCAATAATCACCCTCTTCGGCGGAGACCCCGTAAAATTTCTCTCCACTGAGGGACTTGTAAACATCTGCCTGGTATTCGTATCCATCTGGCGATACATCGGATTTGACCTTGTAATGTTCATAGGCGCTATCCAGTCCGTATCTCCCGACATATATGAAGCGGCAGAGCTTGACGGTGCAAACCGTTTCCAGGTATTCAGGTACATCATTGCGCCCAGCATCAGACCCATTATCCTGCTGCAAATGATACTGGCTGTAAAGGGTGCCATCAGCGTGTACGAAATACCTTTCATCATCACAGGCGGACGTTTTGGTTCAAGCACCTTCGTTATCCAGACAACAGAGACGGCATTCAAGTTCCACAAGGTCGGACTTGCCTCGGCGATGGCTGTAGTGTTGTTCCTGATAATCGTGGTGGTAACAATAATCCAGAAGCTTGTTTTCAAGGAGGATAAGTAAATGAGTACAAACGCAGTATCCTCCAAGGAAACATATTCCAACGGCAAATTTGTTGCAGGACTGTTCAAATTCCTTAAATACGCAGTTCTGGTATTTGCCTGCCTGATAGTCTTTATCCCTCTTATAGTAGTATTCTTAGGCTCGCTCAAAAGCAATACGGAGTTCCTTTCCTCCAATGTATTTGCCCTCCCCACAAAGGTCGAGTGGAATAACTACAAGACAGCTTTTATCGACGGAAAGGTCCTGCTTGGACTTAAAAACACAGCTATCATCATTATGATCTCCTGCACAGGTACTATCATCACAGGTACAATGACAGCATACGTGCTCCAGCGCTTCCATACACTTTTCGGAAAGGTGCTCAAAACCGCATTCCTGCTGGCGACTCTTTTCCCCGCTATCTCCATGCAGGTAACGGTTTACCGCATCATGAACTCCTTCCACCTTGTGGGAACAATGGCTGCACCCATTATCCTTTACATTGGTACAGACATCATCTCAATATACATTTTCATTCAGTTCCTTAACAACATCTCCTATTCGCTGGACGAAAGTGCTATCATTGACGGCGCTAACTACTTCACAGTTTTCTTCAAAATAATTCTTCCCCTTCTTAAACCCGCTATCGCAACAGTGCTCATCATCAAGGTCATCTCGATATACAATGACTTCTACACTCCCCAGCTTTATATGCCCTCCGAAAATCTTTCCGTTGTGTCCACGTCTCTGTACCGCTTCATGGGCCCCTACGGCGCAAAGTGGGAGATAATCTTCGCAGGCATCGTTATCTGCATAATCCCTGCACTTGTGATCTTCCTTGCATTGCAGAAGCAGATATATGCCGGACTTGTAAACGGATCAGTCAAGGAATGACATAATTGCGAAATCCCCTTTGCCGCAGGCAATTTTCCTGCGGCAAAGGGGATTTTTGGGTTATATTGCCACAGCATCATACTAAGCACCAATTAAAAACTATACAAAAAATTGAGCATAATCTTGCGTATATGGATTATGCGATGATTTTTTGTCTATAGTTTTATTGGTGATTAGTATCAGATATCAGGGACAGTGAAGCTTTAGTGAACAGCCTAAAAAAGCAGTCTTGTCAACGCCTTTAGGTGTGGCAGGTAAATGATACTATGCCCGTTAGAAAAGACAGCTGCGCCGACCTTATATTTTTGCCCGCAAATAGGCTCGCCGCTTCACTACGCTATTGACATGAGCCGTTCTAAAGGTTATAATATTTTAAGGTACTGCATTAAATAAGGACATTTTTTCGGCATGGCACAAAGGACGGTATTATATGGAGATATTGGTTTTATTCATACTTATATGGCTCATTTCGCCGCTGATACTGGGAGTGGTCTGCATCTGTCAGGCTTCCGAGCTTAAAAGGCTCAGAAAGCAGCTTTCCGACAGGCAGGAGGGCATTCACAGTGATGTTTCTCATAAGCAGGATATACATGAGCCTGAAAAGCCGGCAGTTCCTCAGGGCGAGGAATCCTCTTTGAATACTTCAAATCATTCAAAGTCGGAAAATGAAAATAAATCCGAAAATACATATGCAAATATGTATGCCGTCCCACAAGCGCCTGTGCATGAAGAAATGGCTCAGCCATATATACCTCACGAAAGCCATGCCGAGACTCCCAAGAACGGCACCAATGCTTCCGTTGTTATAATGGTTCTGGGTGCAATGTTCATCACGCTGGCAGGCTTTGTTTTTGCGGCTGCCGCATGGGGAAATCTGAATAATTTCTTTAAATCGGCGGTGCTTATAAGCTTTTCGGCTGTGTTTTTTGCCATGCACCTTATTGCGGCAAGAAAGCTGAAGCTTGAAGCGGCGGGAAAGGTGTTTTTCGTGCTGGGAAGCGTGCTTCTGCCTGCGGCTGCGGCGGCAGGGGGAATGCTGGGCGTTTTCGGCAGATGGTTCTCATTTTTCGGCGGAGGCTGCGCACTGGTCTTTATGACCATGTTCCTGCTGCTTTCGGGCTGCTTTTTCGTGGGCACACATATTTATAAAAGTACGTCCTTTTCAAGGATAGCATATGCTTCTCTCAGCGCAGTCTTTGTGTCGCTGATGATACAGTTCAGGGAATACGCAGACTTTGCAGCTGTACTTGCAGGCATAGTCCTGCTTGCCATGACCTTGTTTGAGCCGCAGATAAAATGTTCCATGGGCGCGCTTGGTGAGGAATTTCACTTTTTTACCACCGTTTGCACATGGTCTCTTGCGGCTGTTTCGCTTATAATATCTGACGGAAGCCTGTGGTTCCTGCTTCCTGCGGTGCTTATCTCCGCATCTTTCATGGCGGGAGCGGCAAGGTCACGGCAGCCCTCCGCAGGGGTGGTTGCCTTTGGCGTGTATCTGCTGGCAGGCGTGATAAGGGGAATTTCCCCCTCATCGGCGGACGGCTGGATAATATGCGCTTCTGCGGTAATAGCGGCAATTACCGTGCTCTGCATGATAAACTTTTTCAGCGAAGATGTGCGGGCAGTGCTGAGTGGCTTTTCAAGGGTAATATCAACAATCATCATCATCGGTGCGGTGCTTTGTGAGATAATAGGCGGCGGATTTAATGGCTTTGAGCTTACCATGCTCATATCTGCGGCGGTCATGTTTGCGCAGTCCGCCTTTGTGAACGTGAGAAACGGCGGATATGCAAGGGTACAGTCGGCAGTGACATTCGGCTGGCTGGCGTATGAAACAGCTTCATTTGTGCATACATTAACCACTTACGGAGCGGCTTTCTGCGTTCTCGGCGCACTTATGCTGGCTTATTATGCGATATCGGAGCTTTCGCCGCTCAAAAAGTATTTTTATGTCAATAACCTTGGTATAGCCGTGTTTGCGGCGGAGCTTATCTGTATGTTTGCCGTGAATATCAGCATATACAGTGCGGCGGTGATATTTGTCATGTGGCTCATGACAGCGGCTGCGGCGGTCATTGGCGGCAGAAATGGCGGAAAGGCTTCCGTAATGCTGCCAATAGCTTTTCTGGCGCTGGCGTACCCCATATATGCCTATGACCCGTTCAAGGTGCTGGGCGAGTTCAGATATTATGACGCTTACGCTGTAACGGCTGTTATCTACTGCATTGCTGCCTGCGCAGCGGTGCTGATAAAGCCACTCAGGCGGTTTTCAAAGGCATTTTCTCCGGGGATACCCGTGATATGCCTGCTTTACCCCTTTGCGGCGCATAAACCGATAATTGCAGCGGCGGCAGCGGTGACGGTATATGCGGTCATCGGCTGGGCTTATGATGTGAAAAGAAAATATTCGGGCGCTTACGGCTTTTTTGCCCTGTTTATGATATGTGCGCTGGGCTATGAGCTTGGCAGAACAAACGGCGGTACTGCCGCTTATATTGCTGCGGCGGTGCTGATGATACTTATGTTCGGCGTGTATATTTTCCCCAAAAACGGTGAAAGCGCTTTCGGCGAAAGCACTTTCCTTTCTGCCGCTGACAGCTGTGGGGGAAGCTTCCTTGCGGCTGCCATGCCCCTTTATTCGGTGCTGCTGATGTATGAGGGCTGCGAGGGCGACCGCCTGCTTTATCCCTGCGGAGTGCTGTTGATGCTTTTCGGCTGCGGGGCGGCTGTTATGCGGAAAAATTCCGCTTTTGCGGCAATAGATATGCTGGCATGGTACTTCCTCACCTACTCGTATTTCAGCAATATGAACACAAGCTATAGCGAAATGCCGTGGATATATGTTCTCATAGGTGCGGTCATCGCTTCTGTTATCGGCAGGATAGTTTTCAGAAAAAAGCTGTGGAACGGTAAGTCCTTTGACTTCTTTTCCATGACCGCAGCGGTCGAGCTGATAGTTCTTCTGAGCGACGGCGGACAATACGCCGTATGGCTCGGCATAGGAATGGTGGGGCTTATACTGCTGAACCTTGTAAGAAAAGAAAACTCTGCTTCCGTCAATAAGCTTTTCCTTACGCTGGCGGCACCGGTAATAATGCCCTTCTGGTGGACGCAGCCTGTGCTCACTCTTCCCGAGATAATTGTGACAGAGTGGAACATTATCCCTGCGGCGGCGTTTGCAGTGCTTATCAGGATTATTTACAAGGGCAGCGACGTGGCAGACCTGGTCTCCTTTGCAGATGCGGTGATATGCGTGATCGTGCTGTTCGTCGCTGCGATGAAGTCGGGTTATGCGGCTGACGCAGTGATACTCGGAGCGGCAATAGTGCTGATACTTTTTATCTCCTTTGCACTGCGGCAGAAAAGGTGGTTTGCGCTGGCTGCGGTCTTCGCTGTTGTGGAGGCACTTTTCCTTACGGCAAGGCTGTGGAACAGCAGGACATGGTGGATATATCTGCTGGCGGCAGGCGTTATCCTTACCGCTGCGGGAGTATCGGGCGAGGCGCTCAAGCGAAAGAGCGGCGGAGAAAAGTCAAAGCTTGCGAAAATGATGTCCGAATGGCGCTGGTGATATCATTGCTAAATTATTTGAAAGATGGTCGGTCATATGGATATTGGAATAGATCTTGGCACTGCCAACATTATGATAAGCATCAGGGGCAAGGGCGTGGTTTTCTACGAGCCTGCCGTGGTGGCGTACAATAAAAAGACAGAGGACATTATGGCGGTGGGAACGGAAGCCTATAAGATGATAGGCAAGGCTCCCGATTATATTGCCGTTATCCGCCCTTTGTGCGACGGCGTTATCTCCGACTATGACATGACCGAAACGCTTGTCCGTGAGTGTATCCGCCGTGTTACAGGCAGGCAGATGCTCATGCCACGCATAGTTATGTGTGTGCCCTCACTTATCACCGATGTTGAGAGCAGGGCGGTCATAGAAGCTGCCCGTCAGGCGGGAGCGCAGAAGGTATATCTTATCGAGGAGCCTGTGGCGGCACTTATGGGCGCAGGTGCGGATATCTCGGAAGCAAGGGGACGAATGGTAGTGGATATCGGCGGCGGAACTACCGATATCGCCGTGCTTTCCATGAACGGCATAGTTGCCAAGAATTCCGTAAAGCTTGCGGGCAACAAGATAGACGCTGCCATCATCAAATACGTGCAGAACAAGTACCGTATCCTTATCGGAGAGCGCACGGCGGAAAATGCAAAGATAACGCTGGCAAATGTGTTTTCCCCCGACGGCAGCAGGGAGATGGACGTTAAGGGCAGGAACCTTGTAACAGGGCTTCCCGCAAGGCTGAAGCTCAATGATTATGACATATACAAGGCGATAATCGACATAGCGGACGAGCTTGTGGATGCCATAAAAGGCGTTCTGGAGCAGACTCCTCCCGAACTTGCGGGAGATATACATTCAGGCGGAATAATCCTTACAGGCGGAGGTGCCTTGATAGGCGGGCTGGACAAGCTCATCGAAAGCGAGACAAAGATACACACATATGCCGCCGATGACCCGCTGAGATGTGTGGCAAGGGGAACGAGTCTTGCCTTTGACCACCTTGACACTCTGCTGGACGGCTTTGAGAAGATATCCCTTTACGGCTACAGCGAGATATGATAATAGGACATCTAAGAACCCGTCTTCACAAGCATATGCGCACGTCTTTTCGGCAAATTTTGCCGCAGACTGCGTTAAAAATCCTTGCCGGGCGAAAGCCCGCCTGCGGATTTTTGCCTACTCTGCAACAAAATTATGCTCGAAAATCCGCACACATTTCTTATGAAGACAGGTTCTAAAAATCACGGGGTAAGAAACGGAGAATCATTATGAATACAGCAATGCTTTTAAAGCCCAAGAGTATGGTGGCTTATATATACGGCGACCTTTCCGCAAAGGAAGGCCTGAAAGAGTTTATCGCTCACGGCTTTACCGCCGTTCCCGTTATCGACAGGGAGGGAATGTACCTGGGAGTAGTCAGCGAGCGTGATTTTCTCTACCGTCTGCTGGACGCAGGCAGTGTTGAGGCCGCTGACGCAAACGGTCACACGGTTGCTGACCTGGTAAGCGACACCCGCTTTGAGGCTGTGACCATTGATGCGGATATGGACATTCTCTTCAACAGGATAATCGAGCAGAACTTCGTGCCCGTTATCGACAGCCGAGGAATGTTTTCGGGCATCGTTACCCGAAAGGACGTGCTCATGCACATGAAGCACAGGCTGACAGACGGCATAAACGGCGCAAAATAACTCAGCCATTGTCCCTCAGCGAAAGGATATGATATTTTGAACTACATTTTTCTTGACATGGAGTGGAACCAGCCCAACGGCAAGGCAAATACCGTAATGAGCACCGTGCCTCTCCACGGCGAGATAATACGCATAGGAGCCGTAAAATCAGCTGACGGAACAACGCTTAGCGATAAGTTCTATTCCTGCGTTATACCACGGTATTACAAGAAGATGAACTACGCTGTGGGCAGGGTGACAGGGCTGGGAACAGCCGCTATGACATACGGCGTAAAGTTCACGCTGGCATATGAGCAGTTTCTTGAATGGTGCGGCGATGACTGCATAATCCTCACATGGGGCGGCGAGGACGAAAAAATTCTTGAAGCCAATCTTGCAGTCCACGGCATGGATATGAAAGCGCACCCTAAGTTCTGCGACCTCCAGATCATATTTGCCCGCAGGATACTCTGCGACGGCAGGCAGCACAGCTTACAGTCGGCGGTGGAGCATTACGGCATTGAAATGAACCTCAGGGCGCACGATGCCCTGAACGACGCATATTATGCCGCCTGCGTGGGGCTGAAAATGGGCTTTGCCGACTATCTTACCCAGTATGACGACATGATTGCCGAAGCGGAAAGAATAAGGAGCGAGAAGTATTTCCGCACCTATCAGAATATCCGCAGCGCCTCAGAAGCCATGTACGGCAGGCGCATAAGGACCTGCCGCTGCCCTGTTTGCAGGCGGCTGATGAAAACAGGCAAATGGATACGCACGGCGCAGAATATAGCCATAAACTGCGCAGAATGCAGCGAGCACGGCGAATATTCCGCAAGGATAAAGGTCACACCATGTCCCGACGGCAGCTTTTCCGCCACAAGGCGCTTTGTGCGGCTTACCGCAGAATTCAGGGAAAGCTATGAAAAAGCTCTGGCTGAAAATGTGTCTGATATTAGCTCTGAAAATTAAGAAAATTTAACTTGAAAAAATCGGGCATATATGTTATAATATGATGCAATTTGTTTTAGAAGTGTTTTTTATAATAATAACGCAACAAAACTGAACATGAAACGGGGTTAATTATGTTTAAAAAGCTGAAAAACACATTCAAGGAGAGCTTTATCAAGAGAATAATCGCCTTGATATTCGTTTTTAATGTTATATTCATAGTGCTGTTTGCCTGTATGACCTCTATCATCACAAGGAGCAATATCAACACCGATGTTACCCGTGAGATAATGAACTCGTCGGACGCAGCGGCAAACAAGTTCAACGATTTCATAACGGCTGCCAATATGCCGCTGGAGATAATGGCAAGGGATAATGAGATAGGCAGATACCTTGCTTCCCCCGATGAAAGCGGCGAAAAGTATGCGGTGGATTCCATAAACGGCATTTTTGCTGCGTCAAGCGGATCAAAGGTAATATGGTGCGTTTCCGCAAATGACGGCTCTGCCGTTTCAAGCTCTGGAGTAAGGACAAAGATAAATACCGAGGATTACGGCTGGTTCTCAAATGCGGCAAGCGCTGTTTCACAGAATTCGTACTTATATACCATTTCCGATGAAAACGGAAGCTTCCTTTCAGAGGATTCCCAGATACTTATTGTAAAGCCCGTAAACTTCAATGGTGAGTTCGCAGGCTGCGTGGGAGCGGAGATATCTTCCGCTGACCTTGCAGCAGAGCTCAAAAACAGCCTTTTCTTTGACGGTGCATATGCTGTTGTGCTGGACAGCGATAACAATATCGTTTGTATGCCCCAAGATATCAACGGCTTCCTTTCCATTTCCCCCGACAGGAGCTTTGATTTCAAGAGCCTTATAACCAACAACGAAAGCGGCTCGCTCATGGGCTTCAGAAGCGGCAACACCACAAGCTACGTTCTCAGCAGAACCGTCCTCATGGGATGGCGCACGGTCATCGTCTTTGACGGTCATGTGGCTGACGGCAATTTCAGCAAGATGTATCTCCAGCAGATAATCATTCTTGCCTGCCTTTTCGTGATAGAGCTTATCGCAACGCTGAACGTTATCCGCCACGAGGCAAAGGATATCCCCGAGATATCCAGCTCCATCGCCGAGATATCCGCAGGAAACTACAATTTCAGGATAAATTCCAAGTCGGAAAATGAGATAGGTCTTATTGCAAAGTCTGTTGATAATCTGGCGCAGACATTGCAGGACAAGAACGCTGTTATCGACGATTACACAAACCTTGACCCCACCACAGGCCTCCAGAACAGATACAAGATGTACGAGTATATCGAGGATCTGGCAGTGAGCAGGGACGAGTCCCGAAAGCGCTTTGCACTTCTTTTCATTGATATCGACAACTTCAAGTGGATCACCGAGACCCTTGGCCACAGGCAGGGCGATGAGTTCCTGAAAATATTCGGTCAGAGGCTCAGGACTGTTGTGAACAGGGTGTTCAGATTCAGCGGCGACGAGTTTGTTATCCTTACTGAATTCAACGACGATTACGGCATTATCGACGAACTGGTGGCTAACCTGAGATATGCTTTCAGGGAGCCTATCGAGATACTCAACGACAAGATGTATGCGCAGTTCTCAGTAGGTATCTCCGTTTATCCCGATGATGATACCAACGCAGATATGCTCCTGCGTGACGCTGATATCGCTATGAGCCGTGCCAAGGAGAGAGGAAAGGGCAGAACTGCTTATTACAATGCTTCCCTCCACCAGAAGGTGCTCAGCAAAGCAACTATCGCACAGAAGCTCAACAGCGCTCTTGCAAATAACGAGATGTTCCTTAACTTCCAGCCCATCATTTCCGTTCAGAACGGCGATATCCACGGCTTTGAGGTGCTTATCCGCTGGGAATCCGAGGAGCTGGGCTTCGTTCCTCCCTTTACTTTTGTACAGGTGGCTGAGGAAACAGGCGCTATCGTTGAGATAGGCACATGGATATTCGAGACCGCCTGCCGATATCTCAAGAAAATGAACGAGTACAACAAGGACATTATCATGTCCATAAACGTGTCCGCAGTTCAGCTCAAAAAGAGCGACTTCCTGGACAAGGTGGCAAGAACCATTGATGTGTTCGGCATCAATCCCGCAAATATCCAGGTAGAGCTTACCGAGACCTGTCTGGTTGATTTCATGGACGGCAACGACAAGGTGATCCAGCAGATCGCAGATATGGGCATTGCCATTGCACTTGATGATTTTGGAACAGGCTATTCTTCCTTCGGATATCTTAAAGATATGCCGATCAAGTGCCTGAAGGTCGATAAGTCCTTTGTTGATGAGATATGCAGCAAGCACAAGGATTATCAGATAACAGGCTCTATCATCGACATGGTAAAGCACCTTGGAATTGCAACTGTTGTAGAGGGCGTTGAGACTATCGAGCAGTACAATATCCTCAGCGAGATGAAGTGCGACTACATTCAGGGCTTCCTTATGAGCAAGCCACTTAATGCGGAGGACGCACTGGAGTTTGTAAAGCAGTACGATGAGCTTCACAAGCCCAGCAGGCAGTCACTGGAAGAAAACTCCAACAAGCTTGCGGCAGAGCGCATGGAACGTGAAAAGGGAAATGCCGACAGCTCCGCAAATGTATAAATTATGGAAAGCGTTCTCTTGAAAAAGGGGGCGCTTTTCTGTTTACAAATTAACACCAAATTATTACAAAACGCCTCGGACAGTTGAAATTCACACGAATATATGGTATTATATAGGTACAGGATAAACACACTATGATCCGTGACGAAAGGATGGTTATTATGAAATATACTTATAAGATCACCGCTTCACTGCTTGCAGCTCTTATGATGGCAGGAACCGCCGTTGCTGTTCCCGCTGCTGATTTCGGCTTCGGCACTTCGGTAAGCGCTGCATATAATACCTACGCTTATGCCACAAACATCAGCTACAAGCTCTACAACAGCTGCGTAAAGGCTACATGGAAGGCTGTTACACCCTGCACATACTATCTCATTCAGGTGTGCGATGAAAATGCCAACATAATCTCTACCAGCTACGCAAACGCAAGCGAAACTTCTATCGTAATCCACTCAGCTTCCTCTTAATGCCGATGTAAACGGCAGACTGCTTGATACCCGATACACTCTCAGCGTTATCGGAATTTACGGCAACGGCATCAACGAAGGCGACCTGGTTCCCTTTGTGGATTCCACAGCAATGTTCACCGTAAAGCCTGATATGAGCAGCTACGAAGCATACGGCAAGCCCGAAAATCTTACCGCTTCCTGCACTAATTCCTCTATCACCCTTAAGTGGACAAATCCCGTGGCTTCCTCCAACAAGGCTTATGTGGATACCTTCCGTGTAAGACTTACCGACAGCAGAGGAAACGTTGTGGCTCTCTCAGATACCACAAAGAATACCGTTACCATAAACAAGCTCCTCTACAACAATACCTACACAGCGACCGTTACCAATACTACCTATTCCGCATCGGCTTCCATAACCGTTAATGTAAAGGCTGCCGCAAATGCTGCCAATAACAATGACTCCAACTACGACACCATGAAGCCTGCAAACAAGCCCAACAAGCCAAGCTCCAAGCCCTCTACCTCCACTTCCACCGACACCATTGCTTCTCAGGCAAAGCTTGCTGCGCCCAAGAACGTAAAGGCAAAGTCCGGAACCAACAAGATAACCCTTTCATGGAGCAAGGTCAAGGGTGCTGACGGCTACAGGATCTATATGTATGATGAAGCCAAGGGCAAGTATGTCCGTTACAAGACCGTTAAAGGCACAAAGTGCACCGTAACTGGCATCATCGGCGACAAGGACTACAAGTTCCGTGTTGCAGCAGTTGTCTATAACTCTTCCACAAGAAAGTATGACGCCGGCAAGGCAAGCTCTCCTGTTACCGCAAGATGCGCAAGCCAGGAAAAGGCGCCTACCATAAGATAACAAAATATCCGATAAATAATTCAGGGCTGTCGCAGAAATGCGGCAGCCCCGTTTTGTTAAGATATCATCAAAAAAATCTGTTTGCTTTGTTCTTTTCATGGTAGTAAAACATAAAGCGGAATTTATTATGGAGAGATCATGCCAAATGATAGAAACAAACGGAAAAAAGCTTTTCAGAGGTGAAGCTGCGCTGGCTCTTGCTGTGCTGATAAACAGCTTCGGCGTGGTGCTTATGCTGTATTCGGGAGCAGGCATACTGAGCCTTATGATAATGCGAAAGAAGTTCGTCACCTCGTATCTGTTCAGCTTTGCGGTGGGCTTTGTGTTCAGCGAGCTGCTGGACGTTCATGAGCTGTGGACAAACGTTCTGCCATCTTCTCTTGCGTGGAGAATAGTATATTTCATAATAAGCTACGTGCTTATCTGCATAGAAATAGCGCTGTCAAACCGCTGTCAGCTGCCAATTGTCCCTACGGACCTGTTCCCCAGAGAGCTGGCGGATATAAAAAAAATAGCCTATCCCAAAATAAAGATAGGCTTTGATGTTACCTGCCTTGCCGTCACCGCAGGACTTACATTCTTCTGCCTCGGCCGCATTGACGGACTGGGAATAGGTACTATTCTTGGCATAGCAGGGGATATTATCGACAAGCAGTCTTATTTCAAAAGCTTTATGTCAAAAAAGCAGCAAGCTTAACGGCGGCTGCGATGAATGCGAGAGATGTCAGCTCGCATATCTGCAAAAACCAGCCTTCAAGGTCGCCTGTGATGCCGCCGAAGCGCTTGTATGAAAAGCTGCGGTAATATGCAAATGACAGTATCCCACCCACAGCGGCGGATATTCCCACGGCAGGGGAGGCAAGCACCATTAAAACGGCGGACAACACAGCCGTGCATGAAAGCACGGTAACAGTTATCTTTTTATGGGCAGGCAGGGAAAAATCCTGGAGCGTGCCCGTTTTTTTTGCGCATTTAAGGGTCACTGCCGCAAGTCCGCTGAAAGAGCGTGAGAGCACAAAAACCGGCGCTGCGCACAGCATGGCAGAGGTGTTCCTAAGCTCCGCAAAAAGTGCCGTCTGGATAAGCAGATATATTGCCAGATCTATCACCGCAAAGGCTCCCACACGGGAGTCTTTCATTATTTCAAGAGCTTTTTCCTTTTCGGCGCAGGAAGCCTTTGCGTCGCTTACGTCGCAGAAGCCGTCCAGATGAATGCCGCCTGTGATGGCTATGGGTATGACCGTGCAGCCGACTGCAAAAAGCATATCGCCTGCTCCAAGTACGTTACAAAGCCATTGCCAGCCCAGCATTACCGCCCCGATGACCGCACCTATCAGCGGAAAAAAGCACAAAGCATACCGCCTGTTTTCCTCTTTCCACTCAATGGGCGGCATGGGGATACGTGAGTACATGGCAAATGCCGATATAAGCGATCTCATTTTGCAGCTCCTTTCAGATACACAGGCACGCCGTAAACAGCCTCGATAACAACGTCTGCCGCCTGTGCTATTGCGGCATTCAGCAGACCCATTTGCCTGATGTATTCCATGGTCTCATCAGGGTACTCGATGCCGTCATCGCCCACCTGATTTGTAACGATTATAAAGCGGTCGGCACGACCTGAAAGCTTTGATATTCCTGTTATTATCTTCTGCGCAGGGGATTTCTCGCCCTTTGAGAACATCTCGTTTGCCATAAGATTGCAGGCACATTCAAGAAGCACGGCACAGCCGTCGGGCAGGTCTATATCCTGAATGTCCGTGTATTTTTCCACAGTTTCAAAGCCCTTGCCGCTCCGCATTATGCGGTGTCGGCTGATGGCAGTGTGAGCTTCCTCGCCGAAAGGCTCCATTGTGGCTATGTATATCTTTCTGCCGCAGAAGTCGGAAAGAATATCCTCGGCAATGGAGGATTTTCCGCATTTGCAGCCGCCTGTTATAAGTGTAAGCATTACAGCTCCTTGTACTGCTCTATTGAGAGCGCTTCAAAAAGATGAGATGAGTTATATACCGCCATGGCAGCGTCAATAAGGGGGAGCAGCAGAACACCGCCTGTGCCCTCACCCAGATGAAGCCCTGCGCATATGGGGGCTTTAAGCCCGATATATTCCAGAAGCATTGCCGCTGCAGGCTCGGAGGAGGTGTGGGAGCAGAGCATATATTCCCGTGACAATGCGTTGAATTTTATTGCCAGAGCTGCAGCAGCGGCGGATATCATTCCGTCCGCAACGATGGGAACATGATAATATGCGCCCCCAAGGAAAAGACCCGTCATTGCGCCAATGTCATAGCCCCCAATCTTTGAAAGGATATCAAGGGCATTGTCAGGGTCAGGACGGTTTATATCCAAAGCACGCTTTACGGTGGATATTTTCCGTTCAAGCCCCTTGCTGCCAAGACCTGCGCCCTTTCCCGTAACGACCTCGGGCAGGGCGTTTGTTATCACTGAGGTGACGGCGGCGGCGGGGGTGGTGTTTCCTATGCCCATTTCGCCCGTGACTATTATTTTGTAGCCCTTTTCTTTAAGGTCACGCACTGCGTCCATTCCCACGGAAAGAGCTGCCTGCGCCTGAGAATAAGTCATTGCGGCGCCCTTTGAAATGTTTTCCGAGCCGTATGATATCTTGCGGCGGATAAGCCCATTAGCTTCCACATCACGGTTCATGCCCACGTCATAGGCGAACACATCTGCATTGCAGGAGCGGGCCATAAGATTTATGTTGGAGCTGCCCTCTGCAACGGACTTTGCAACTATGGCAGTAACGCTGCTGTCGCTCTGGGTCACGCCCTCCTCAACAACACCGTGGTCGGCGCACATCACCGCTACGCAGCGCTTGTCGAGAGAAAAGCTTTCGCTGCCTGTTATGCCCGCAATTTTTATGATGATATCCTCCAGCTGACCCAGACTGTGCAGGGGCTTTGCAACGCTGTTCCATTTATCCTGCGCACGCTTCATCGCTGCGCTGTCAGGCGGAGTTATGGCTTTTATCCTTTCCATAGGGAGATCCTTTCGAGGTTTGATATACAGGGGGATTGTCCGTGCCTGCGCCTTGCGGCGGAAACCAAATTCGACGTTCCTGACGGAACATCTCTTGGTTTCAAGCCGCCTGCATGAAAATGTTTTAATATAATTTGAGAAATTATATTCATTTGCAAGCTTTAGAACTCAAAGTGCAGGCGGCTTTGGGGATTTTTAATTTGTCGGCTGTTGTTTTTATTATGTTTGCCGTCGGCAAACGGATTTCGTCCTCTGAGGAGGACGACCAAATGGCTCCGCCCTTTGGAAACCTGCCACCTTTGAAAAGGTGGGCTAAACTTTTTACCTTTGTGCTTATTTGTGCGGATTTTTTTACTGGCTTTTTTAACCTAATATTTAACCTAAAAAGAGCTGCTGCATTTTGTGCAGCAGCCCGTTTTGATTATCAGAAAAGTCCGCTTATCTTTCCGTTGTTGTCGCAGTCGATCTTCATTGCGGCGGGTGCCTTGGGCAGACCGGGCATTATCATGATATCGCCTGTGAGAGCGACTACAAAGCCTGCGCCTGCGGAAAGCTTCACATCTCTTACGGTAATGGTGAAGTTCTCGGGCTTGCCAAGCTTTGTGGGGTCATCGGAAAGGCTGTACTGTGTCTTTGCCACGCAGATAGGAGTATCGGTGAAGCCCAGACGCTCTATTTCGGCGATAGCCTTGTTTGCCTGAGTGGTGTAGTTTACGCCGTCGGCACGGTAAATTTCCTTTGCGATAATTTCTATCTTTTCCCTGATAGGAAGCTTTTCATCATAAAGGAACCTGAAATCAGCCTTGTTGTTTTCAATGGTGCGGCAAACCTTTTCGGCAAGGTCTGTTCCGCCCTCGCCGCCCTTTGCGAATATCTCTGCAAGGGAGACTTCAACGCCCAGCTCATGGCAGAACTTTTCAACTACTGCAATTTCAGCGTCGGTGTCGGTTCCGAAGCGGTTGATAGCAACAACAACGGGGATACCGAACTTCTTCATATTTTCAATGTGGGTGAGCAGGTTAACGATGCCCTTTTCAAGAGCTTCAACATTTTCCTCTGCAAGCTCTGCCTTAGGCACGCCGCCGTTGTACTTGAGGGCACGGATAGTTGCAACGATAACAGCGCAGTCGGGGGAGATACCGCCGAAACGGCACTTGATGTCGCAGAACTTTTCAGCGCCAAGGTCAGCACCGAAGCCTGCCTCGGTGATGCAGTAATCGCCAAGCTTTAATGCAAGCTTTGTGGCTCTTACGGAGTTGCAGCCGTGGGCAATGTTTGCGAAAGGACCGCCGTGCATAAGTACGGGGTTATTTTCAAGGGTCTGAACCATATTGGGCTTGAGAGCGTCCTTTAACAGAGCGGTCATAGAGCCCTCAGCGCCGATATCCCTTGCATAAACAGGCTCGCCGCTGTAGTTATAGGCAACGAGAATGCTGCCCAGTCTCTTTTTAAGGTCTGCAAGGTCGGTAGCAAGGCAGAGAATAGCCATTACTTCGCTGGCAACGGTAATTCTGAAGCTGTCCTGACGGGGAATGCCGTTTACCTTGCCGCCCAGACCGACGATGATGTTTCTGAGGGCACGGTCGTTCATATCCATGCAGCGGTCGATCATTATTCTGCGCTGGTCGATGCCCAGAGCGTTGCCCTGCTGCATATGGTTATCGAGCAGTGCGCAGAGAAGATTGTTTGCAGATGTGATGGCGTGCATATCGCCTGTGAAGTGCAGGTTGATGTCCTCCATAGGGACTACCTGAGCATATCCGCCGCCTGCTGCGCCGCCCTTGATGCCGAACACGGGACCGAGAGAGGGCTCACGGAGAGCGAGTACAGCCTTTTTGCCTATCTTTGCCATTGCCTCGGTAAGACCTACGGAAATGGTGGTCTTGCCCTCGCCTGCGGGGGTGGGGTTGATGGCGGTAACGAGTATCAGCTTGCCGTCGGGCTTATTTGCAGTCTCAGCAAAAAGCTTTTCGGAAAGCTTTGCCTTGTAATGACCGTAAGGCTCTATATCGTCCTCAGAAATACCGAGTGAAGCCGCTACATCGGTAATTTTTTTCATATTCGCCTGCTGTGCTATCTCAATATCAGAAAGCATGGTGTATCCTCCCTATATCATTCTTGGGTTTTCCAAATATACCGATAACTCCAAATCGGTATGACTCATATAAAATAGTATATCATAATAATTCGCTTTTGGAAACCGTAATTGATAAATAATATTTGAATTTCCTGTTTTTCTATTGCTGTGACCATAATAAACGTTTGAAAATTTGGTGATTTTGTGCAGTATGCAGAAAATTTTTTGTTCAAAATACTGACCAAAATTGTCATTGTATTTTGCAAAACAAAGCATTATAATATAAAAATTGCCGAGAAGATATCGGCTCTATAATGAAAGGACGTGCTTATATGGCTTCTGTTACTCGTGACCTTACAGAGGGCAAACCTATGAAGCTTATCTTAAGCTTTGGAATACCTCTGCTGTTCGGTTTTCTCTTCCAGCAGTTTTACAATGTGGCTGACACTGCAATAGTCGGCAGATTTCTGGGTGGTGACGCTCTTGCCGCCGTGGGAAGCACCGGTTCGGTGAATTTCCTTGTCATAGGCTTTGTAATGGGCATATGCAACGGCTTCGGAATACCCGTTTCCCAGATGTTCGGGGCAGGGGACTATAAGCAACTCAGAAAATATGTCTCAGGCTCGCTCTGGCTGTGCATTATATTCGGTGCGATAATCACCGCAGCAACTGTCATCTTCTGCACACAGATACTTGAAATGACCAGTACCCCCGAGGATATCTTTGAGCGTGCATACATTTATATCCTGACTATATTTGCAGGCATCCCCGCATATTTTCTTTACAATATGACCGCCGCAATACTCCGTTCCCTGGGCGACAGCCGCACACCTGTTGTATGGCTGGTTATCGCCTCCATAATCAACATCATTCTCGATATCGTGTTCATCGTTGCATTTAAGTGGGACGTTTTCGGCGCTGCCATTGCAACAGTCATCGCACAGTTTGTGTCGGGCTTCGGCTGCCTTTTCAAGGTCTGCAGAGACTTCCCCGTGCTGAAAATGGATAAGGACGACTGGAAGCCCTCGGGCAAAAACATAGGAATGCTCCTTGCAATGGGACTTCCCATGGGTCTCCAGTATTCCATCACCGCCATCGGAAGCGTTGTGCTCCAGACAGCCGTAAATCAGCTGGGAACCATGTACGTTACCGCAGTTACCGCCGCAAACAAGCTCTCCATGTTCTTCTGCTGCCCCTTTGACGCAATGGGAAGCACCATGGCTACATATGCGGGTCAGAACGTGGGCGCAAGAAAGTGGGACAGGCTCAACAAGGGCATGGGCTCATGCGTTCTGCTGGGACTTATCTACTCAGTGGCAAGCTTCCTGTTCCTGCTGCTCACAGGCGACTATCTGGCAATGATATTCCTTGATGAAAAGAGCGCACATCTTATCCCGCTGGTAAAGCAGTTCCTGCTCATACTGGCATCGTTCTATTTCCCTCTTGCGCTGGTAAATATCGTCCGCTTCACCATTCAGGGAATGGGATTTTCTCCCACAGCCACATTTGCAGGCGTGCTTGAAATGGTTGGAAGAGGAACCATTGCATATTTTGTTGGCATTTTCGGATTTGACGCAGCCTGCTTTGCATCTCCCGCAGCGTGGATACTGGCTGACAGCTTCCTTATCCCCGCATATTTTCTCTGCCGCAGGCGGCTCCTTAAAAAGTACGGAGCGGAAACGCCACAGGTTCAACAGGCATAACAACACCCCGTATCTGATTCGGATACGGGGTGTTTTATTTTCATGTCGCCCTCCGGACTCCCGCAAGCCTTTCGGGAAAAAGGCTTGACCTAATACTAATCTTCAATCAACCTACAGACAAATCCTCGGCTGAAATAAGCCCATTCTTCGTCAAGCTCCCTTGCCGGGCGGCAAGCCCGCCTGCGGTCGCTTTCCTTGACTGGTCTTATTTCATCTGTCGGCTTTGCCTATAGAACGATTGAAGATTAGTATAAACCCTTTACCTTGCTCTTATTTGTGCAGGCATTTTCATTTGTCCGTTGTTTGCTGTCCGTTGCCCACTTTTGGGCAAATAAAAATCACCCCGCATTTCTGCGGGGTGAAAATATTATCAGCTGTTTTTCGGTATTAGTACATACCGCCCATGCCGCCCATTCCTGCGCCTGCGGGAGCAGCGGGGGTCTCTTCCTTGATATCAGCAACGAGAGACTCGGTTGTGAGTACCATTGCTGCTACGGAAGCTGCATTCTGGAGTGCGGAACGTGTTACCTTGGTAGGATCAACAATACCGGCGGGGATCATATCAACATAAGTCTCATTGTAAGCATCAAAGCCGTAGCCGACCTTTCTGGAACGAATGATCTTGTCGATGATAACGGAGCCTTCAAGACCTGCGTTCTTAGCGATCTGACGAACAGGCTCTTCAAGTGCCTTGAGTACGATCTGAGCACCTGTCTTTTCATCACCCTGGAGAGAAGAAGTGAGCTTGGAAACTGCGGGCATTGCGTTGATAAGTGCTGTTCCGCCGCCTGCTACGATACCCTCTTCAACTGCTGCCTTGGTAGCTGCAAGAGCGTCCTCGATACGGAGCTTCTTTTCCTTCATCTCGACCTCGGTAGCTGCGCCGACCTTGATAACTGCTACGCCGCCGGAGAGCTTTGCAAGTCTTTCCTGGAGCTTTTCCTTATCAAATTCGGAAGTAGTGCCCTCGATCTGAGCCTTGATCTGGTTAATTCTGTCCTTGATATCGTCCTTGTTGCCCTGACCGTCAACGATGATGGTGTTTTCCTTGGTGATCTTTACCTGCTTAGCGCGGCCGAGCTGTGCTACCTGAGTATCCTTAAGCTCAAGACCGATCTCCTCGGAGATTACCTGACCGCCGGTAAGGATTGCGATATCCTGGAGCATTTCCTTTCTTCTGTCGCCGAAGCCGGGAGCCTTTACTGCAACGCAGGTGAATGTGCCTCTGAGCTTATTGACGATAAGTGTGGAGAGAGCCTCGCCCTCGATATCCTCAGCGATGATAACGAGCTTCTTGCCGCTCTGAACGATCTGCTCGAGGAGGGGAAGAATTTCCTGGATAGAAGATATCTTCTTATCGGTGATAAGAATGTAAGCATCATCAATAACAGCTTCCATCTTATCGGTATCTGTTACCATGTAAGGAGTGATATAGCCTCTGTCGAACTGCATACCTTCAACAACGTCGGAGTATGTCTCGGCAGTCTTGGATTCTTCAATGGTGATAACGCCGTCGGAAGTAACCTTCTCCATAGCCTCAGCAATGAGCTTGCCAACTTCCTCATCAGCGGAAGAAACGGTAGCAACTCTTGCGATATCAGCGGAGCCTTCAACCTCCTTGGAGTTTGCCTTGATAGCATCAACAGCAGCTGCAACAGCCTTGCTCATGCCCTTCTTTACTACCATGGGGTTAGCGCCTGCTGCGATGTTCTTCATACCCTCTCTGATAAGAGCCTGAGCAAGAAGAGTAGCGGTTGTGGTACCGTCGCCTGCTGCATCATTGGTCTTGGTAGCAACTTCCTTAACGAGCTGTGCGCCCATGTTCTCGAAAGCGTTGTCAAGCTCGATCTCCTTGGCGATTGTAACACCGTCGTTTGTGATAAGTGGAGCGCCAAACTTTCTGTCCAGAACTACGTTTCTGCCCTTAGGGCCGAGTGTGATCTTAACTGTATCGGCAAGCTTATCAATACCTGCCTGTAAAGCCTTGCGGGCATCTTCGCCGTAAATAATATCCTTAGCCATTATAATTACCTCCAAAAATTGAAATGAGATTATTCAGATATGATATCAGAATTTCCGATTACTCAACAACTGCGAGAATATCGGACTGACGGAGAATAGTGTACTCCTGACCATCGAGCTTGACCTCGGTGCCTGCGTACTTGGAAGCGAGAACCTTCTGACCAACCTTAAGAGTCATCTTGACCTCATTGCCGTCAACCATTCCGCCGGGGCCAACCTCGACGATCTCAGCGATCTGGGGCTTTTCCTTGGCATTGCCTGTAAGGATGATACCGCTCTTTGTGGTTTCCTCAGCCTCAACCATCTTAATAACAACTCTGTCTGCAAGTGGCTTGATTTTCATTATAAAAAACTCCTTCCTATAATAGCCGCCTACCTTTTTATCGGTTAGCAGTCAATCAATTCATGTGTTAGCACTCTTATTTCTTGAGTGCTAAATATATTTTACCATGTTCTGCGAAAAAATCAAGTGTTTTTATGCAATTACCTGCATTTTCGTCACTATGCACAATCAATGCAGAATATTTTAAAAATCGATTATGCAATTTACATCTGTCCGCAGCTCATGGGGATCTTTTCAGAAAACATAAGGCTGCGCAGAACTGACTGTGCAGCCTCATGCAAAACAAGGTTATCCAACTGTAAGACGCCGTGTCTCAGGCTTGGTCGTCTGAGTCTTAGGGAGGATCATTTCGAGAACGCCGTTCTTATATTCGGCGGAGATATGGTCAGCGTCCACGTCCGAGATGTCAAAGGAACGGCTGAATGAACCGTAGGAGCGTTCACGGCGGATATAATTGCCCTTGTCGTCCTTCTCGTCGTTCTCGGTGCTGTGCTCGGCGCTGACGGTCATATAGCCGTCGGAGATATCAACGGAGATATCCTCTTTATTGAATCCGGGAAGCTCAGACTCGATAATATATCTGTCACCCTCGTCCCTTATATCGGTGCGGCAGCTGTTTTCGGACATATCATCGGAAAAAAGTCCGCCGAAGAAATCCTTGAAGGGGTCGAAGATACTGTTTTCATTGTTTCTGTAATTTGTTAAGCCATACATATAAATTCCTCCATTCGTAGTATATTGCTGTGTGACCTGCTTTAACGGGTCACTGTCATTATATCTACAGCTTAAACATGGAAGTGTCCTCCGTGATGATATATATGATATCAGTTAATGGTAAGCTTCTTGGAAGCGGGAGCCTCAGGCTGCTTCTTGGGGAGCACCATTATCAGGATACCGTTCTTGTAGTCGGCAGTGATCTTGTCGCTGTCGATGCCTGTGATATCAAAGGAACGCTCATATGAGCCGTAAGAACGCTCACGGCGGATATACTTGCCCTCCTTTTTCTCCTCGTTCTCAGCCTTGTGCTCGGCTTTGAGGGTAAGAGAATTGCCGCTGATATCAACTGAGATATCCTCTTTGTTGAAACCGGGAAGCTCGGACTCCATTATGAAGCGGTCTCCCTCGTCCCTGATGTCCGTGCGGCAAGGGTCAGCGGACATATTGTCGAAAAATCCCTTGAAGGGGTCAAAGATATCAAAATCGCCTTTTCTGTAATTAGTTAAACCGTACATATAGATTCCTCCGATCGTTATATATTGTAAGCTGATGTTTATGATATCAGTTTATTGTAAGCTTTCTTGAAGCGGGAGCCTGAGGCTTCTTCTTGGGAAGCACCATGGTAAGGATACCGTTCTTGTAATCTGCTGTGATGTTTTCGGTATCAATGCCCGCAATATCGAATGTTCTTTCGTAAGAGCCATAGGAGCGCTCACGGCGGATATACTTGCCTTTCTTGCTCTCCTCGGTCTCGGCCTTGTGCTCTGCTTTCAGTGTAAGTGAGTTGCCGTTAAGGTCAACGGTGATATCTTCCTTGTCAAAGCCGGGAAGCTCGGACTCCATGATGAACTTGTCATCGTCCTCTCTGATATCTGTGCGGCAGGCACGAACGCCGCTCTTTGCAAATGCCTTGTCAAAGTCATTGACTGAATCAAAGAAATTTCTTTCAAAAGGTGTTAATCCGTACATATAAAACGCTCCTTTAAAATCTAATTATTATCATTGAGATAAGCATTGCATAGGAACCATCTTCTTTCATCTTTCCTTTGCTCTCTTTCTTATCTCCTTTTGATGTCTATATAATACAGCCCTATTATGATAGAAAAATCACGCTTTTGTGATAGAATGATGAAACTTAGCACTCACATAAAAAGAGTGCTAACAGATGAGATGCCAGAGTGCTAACGGCAGACAAAAAAATTCCTCGGATCACAGACCCGAGGAAAATATCAGTCGTGGAATTTATGTTCAGCGGTAAATTCTTTCAGCTTCTGATAGCTTTCGTCGCTGATAATGTGTTCTATCTTGCAGGCATCGTGAGCGGCTATCTCATGATCTACGCCCAGCACCTTTTCAAAGAACTCGGTTATGATAACATGGCGCTCGTAAATGGATTCAGCCTTTGCCTTGCCCTTTTCGGTAAGCATTATCTGACCGCCTGATTCAACGGTGATGAAGCCATCGTCCTTGAGGATATTCATAGCACGGCTGATGCTTGGCTTTGAGTAATTGAGCTCAGCGGCAATATCCACCGAACGGACAAAGCCTGTTTTTCTGTGAAGGAGAAGTATAGTCTCCAGATAATCTTCGCCCGATTCGTAAATTGGCATATGATCGCTCCCTTAAAAATATAAATTATTTATATTGTAGCATATATTTTCGGGCTTGGCAAGGGGTTTGGAAAAGTTTTGCGGAAATTCGGTGCAGGCGCATATGATATGACGGTTTATATCTGTATCTGTCATAAAATTTTCCCGTTCTTTTCCGCACCTGCTTTTCATATTATTATATGTGAATAATACTAATCACCAATAAAACTATAGACAAAAAATCATCGCATAATCCATATATGCAAGATTATGCTCGATTTTTGTATAGCTTTTAATTGGTGCTTAGTATAACAAGAAAAAATCGGTCAAGAATAAAACCGTGTCAGAAAATTCTGTAATACTAATCTTCAATCGCTCTATAGGCAAAGCCGACAGATGAAATAAGACCAGTCAAGGAAAGCGACCGCAGGCGGGCTTGCCGCCCGGCAAGGGAGCTTGACGAAGAATGGGCTTATTTCAGCCGAGGATTTGTCTGTAGGTTGATTGAAGATCAGTATAAATGTGAAAGGAATGTAACCTATGAAAAAGATTACCGCTGCCGTATTATCCGCCGCACTGCTGGCTGCCGTGGGTTCGAATGCCTGCGCATATGACAAGTCCCTGCCACTGCCCGATGTGAACACCGAGTTCAAAACATATATGGATTACCGCACCATAACCGATACATCGTCCGCTCAGTACGACCTCCAGCAGCACGCATACACCGACAGTCAGGGCATAAGGCGTGTTGACGGAGATGTGTGCGTTGCCCTTGGCACAGCCTATGCCGACAGCTGCGGGGAGCGGTTTGAGATAACCCTTGATTCGGGCAACTCCTTTACCGCCGTTGTGGGAGACATCAAGGCAGACTGCCACACCGACCCCTCAAACCGCTATGTTGAGCTGTGGGAGGGGCACGGAGACATGGTGGAGTTTATCGTCGAGACCGAAGAGCTTGACGATGACATCAGGCTCATGGGCAGCATCGGCGAATATGATGACTACAGCGGCAGCGTTGTGTCTATTGTAAGGCTTGAGGAATGATATGATGCTCTGCACCGTTTTTGCGGTGCAGGGCTTTATTATTTGTTTCTCGGCTTCACATTACAAAAAATCTCCATGCACCTTTGTGATGCAGGGAGATCATATTACATATTAAACTTTTCGTATTGCATTGAATATTGCAAATATCGCCACAAATATCAGGTTGTACAGCAGAATATTTGTTACCGTAAGCTCTGCCATTGAATGGAGAAGCACCAGCGTCAGCGTCAGCAGAATACCCAGCAGTATTTCTGCCGCCTGCATTGCTATTCCTGCGGAGATCGTTCCTCTCAGTCGGTTTGCTCCGATTATCAGCTGAGCAAAGGAAGCAAATCTTCCCGAGCAGGCAAGTGTTGCGGGACGCTTTGCTGCATACTCGGTGGTCTGCTCGAAATCTGTGTGAAGTCTGAAAGGTATCAGCCTGAACAGTGCGGGTGTTACTTCAAAAAGCTCTGACAGCCTGTGCACCGACAGCATGGAATCCACTGAGCGGAGCATTACTGCAATTCCGCTGCGCTCCAGCTCTTTAAGTGCGTTCTTTATCTGGTGCGATGGCATAAGCTCGATTATGAACATTGCCGACAGTTGACCCGATATTGAAAGGTAAACGGCGATCTTGTCCTCGCCCGTATATTCCTTTTCCTTTGCCACTGAGGGGAGACCCTCGATGCTGTGGTTCTGCATAAGCTCTCTGTTTCCGAGGAGCACACGCTTGTTGTTTATCCAGCCGCACAGACCCATTGAATCCTCGTAAATGTAGCTTTCAACGGGGTTGAGCATTTCAGTCTTGCCCACGATTATGTCGTAGAACATATTTTTCAGCACGCTGCCTGCCTGGCTTGTAAGGCTTGCCGCCTCGACAATGGCTTCGTCAATGCTTGTATCGGGGAAGGACTTTATGTTCCTGAGGATAATGCTTCCGGGAGGGAACAGCTGTGAAGCGTCTATCATAATGCTGTTGGTATCGGCAAATTCGTCGATGCTGTCAAAGCCGATGATAGCGCCCTGCTTTGCGTTATACTTTACAGATGCCTTTTCCATCGGCATATTTACCACCAGCATCATTGAGAAGCATGAGCAGATAGATGCGCAGGCTGAGAATGTGGAAAGACCCATGCAGACAGCTCCTATCGTTCCGTGCTCGCTTATGCCCAGCAGTGCCGAGATCATGCCCAGCAGCAGACCTGCGCCTGCGATTATGGGGGAAACTATACGGCAGAACCTGTCGGTGCTGTCGTTGGCGTATGATGTTTTAAGGAAATCGGTGATGACCTCTGTTTTCTGCATTCCCGCAAGAATGGGGAAGTCGGTGAGAGCGCCTCTTGTGAAGTTCTGCGCCTTGTCCTCGTCCTCCACGATAAAGAGGGCGTAGCGGTCATTGTCTCCCGAAATGTAGGAGAAGCTGCGCTGTGTTCTGCTGATGATTAGCAGCTTGCCTATGGTGTTGAAGATAAGTGCGCCCACCGCAACGGGGATATAGATGTAAACGAAGCTGCCACGAACCATATTGGAATCCGCCAGGGATACCATTGAGGTCAGCAGTCCCGAAATAAGCGCCATTGCCGAAAGGGTGTCGCAGTCGGCTTTCATGGAAAAGAGCTTTGAAATGCCGCTGGATATGGTCTGCGATGCCACAAATCCCGCAACAACGCCGATAACGCTGTTGATGAACAGGAAAACGTCGGGCTGGCTGCGCTTGTTTATCAGTGTGAATGTTTCAAGTACGGGGAGGTTGAAGTCGTTTGCTATCGCCATATAGGTAGAGGCTATGAAGCAGATGAACAGCACAACCAGTCTGCCTGCCAGACGGCCTTTCTGCTCGGCGATATGCTTTTCAATATCGGGAGCATCTTCAAGGCTCTTGAAGTCGTCTATCTCTTCATTTTCCTTTTCCTCGGCTACCTCAGCCTCGGTGTTTTCCTCTTCGTCGCCCACAAGGACGAAATCCTTTATCTTCTTGCTTCTGCGCTCTTTAAGGGCGCTCATTTTTTCCAGCTCGGTGTCAGCCTTGCTGCGGCTTATCTGGGCTGTGTCCTGAATGAGCTTGTCCGAAAGGTCAAGGTCGATATCGGATATCTTCTTTCTTTCAATAGCTGAGGGATTGTTCTGATGCTTTATCTTCTTGCTCTCTTCCAGCAGCTCGGAGCCTTCGCCGTCCGACTCTTCCTTGGCAAGGAGCTTGTTGAAGATGTCGGTAAAGCCCTTGAGATGCGATGTATCGCTTCGTGCCAGCGTCTTGGGACGCTCGGGCTTTTCGTACTGGCTCAGGATACTGTCAAGGTCGTTATCATCGGCATATTTGTCGAATGGGTCACGCTCACGGACAGCCTTCTTGGGAGTTACCTTTTCGGGCTTGACCTTATTGTGTTCACGCTTTGGCTCGGCAGAGGCATATTTTTCCTCGTACTCGTCCTGACGCTCCATCTTTTCCGAAAGGCTCATGCCCTCGGGCTGTTCGATCTCAAAGGGGATCTCACGCTTTTCACGTTTGGGGATAAGGTCGGTGTCCGTCAGCAGAGGAGAAGAACCGTATTTCTTGTCAAAATCATCCTCTTCCTCGTCGTATATATCCCTCAGACCCTTTATGCCCTCTGTGATATCAACGTCAAAACGCTTTTTGATGGGCTTTACCTTGGTTTTCTTCGTCTTTTTCTCGGCAGCTTCCTTTTCCTCACGCTCCGCCCTCAGCTCTGCGTCGGTTTTCAGCTCATCGGGCATATACTTGCGGTCATAGTCGCCGCTCATTATCTCATATTTTATCTGCTTGTCCTTTTTGATGCGTTCCTCTTCGGTAAGCTGATCCTCGGGAATGTCATGCACTGACTTGGGACGGCTGTTGCGTATCTCCTCGGGAGAGGGATAATCCTGCTCCAGCGAGATATTTATGCCGCTGAGACTGATATCGTTAGTGGGGTTTCTGCTGTCAAATATCTCCGCAAGACCCGAATCCTCGTAATTCTTTGTGGCGGGATAGCTGCTCAGAATATCGTCCAGAGCGGCTTCATCGGGAGATTCACCGTCTGACGGATATTCGCTCAGTATATCTTCAAGAGAAAATTTATTTTCAGCCAATATCTATTTCCTCCTTGCATACAATTTCAAGACTTATCACTTTACAGCCGCTCTCTGTCTTACAGCCTCATACATGAATATGCCTGCTGCAACGGAAGCGTTGAGGGAGGTGATCTTTCCGTACATGGGGAGCTTTACAAGAAAATCGCATTTGTCACGGATAAGCCTGCCCATTCCGAAGCCCTCGGAGCCTATTACCAGACCGATAGGTCCTGTAAATGAGGTGTCGGAGTAGTTTTCGCCCGAAGCGTCGGTCCCGTATATCCAGATGCCGTTCTTTTTCAGCTCGTCAATGGCAGCACCAAGATTTGCCACCCTTGCAACGGGGAGCCAGCTTGCCGCACCTGCGGAGGTCTTGAAAACAGTGGCATTCAGCGATGCGCTTCTGCGCTTGGGGATTATGATGCCGTCAGCGCCTGCAGCCTCGGCTGTACGGATTATTGCGCCAAGATTGTGGGGGTCTTCTATCTCATCGCATATGATGATGAAAGGCGCAGTGCCTTTCTTTTTTGAAATAGCCAGAATATCCTCTACGGAAACATATTCCGCACAGGCACCCGAAGCGATTATTCCCTGATGGGAAGCGCCGCCGCACATCTGAGTAAGCTTCTGATCGCTTACGTTCTTGATGACGATGCCACGCTCACGGGCAATTCTGGTAATGGCACCGATGCTGCCTCCTGCATTTTCGTTTACATAAATAGTATCGAGCGCCTTGCCTGATTTAAGTGCTTCCATAACGGGATTTCTGCCGACGATGAGACCTGTTACCTCGTCGCTGTCAGCAAAATCCGCAGGTCTTTCATCACGGTCATAGTCGCTGCGCTCGTTGCGGGGAGAACCGCCGTAGGGACGCTTATGATCGCCCTTGGGCTTTCCGTATCCGCCGAAGCTCTTTTTCCTGTCTTTATCAAAACGCTGCTGCGCCATAATTATCTCCAATCCGTCCTTATCCTGCGTGTGCGGTAAGGACAAGTAATTTCATTTGAGCATAAATAGCTATACTAATATATTATACAACATAATATCCGCTTTTGCAATAGCTATATCTACAAAATTCGATATGTTTTAACAAATGAATATCTATATCAGCGAAAACGTGATATGAAAAAATTTTCGTTTGACCTTGCAAAATCCTTCCGATATGGTATAATAAAGTAAATGTTTATTTTGTGAGGATAATTTTATGGATAATAACTTTAAAGCATCCACCGCATTCGGCACGGCGGATATTTTGCTTCCTGCCGAAAATACGGATATGTCCAAGTGGGCAGTTGTTGCCTGCGACCAGTTCACCTCCCAGCCCGAATACTGGAAGGACGCTGCACGCATTGCAGAGGGCGCTCCCTCCGCTCTTGACCTTATTCTTCCCGAAGCATATCTTGAAAGCCCCGATTCGGAGCAGATGATATCCGATATCAGAAAGAATATGGAAAAATACATCTCCGACGGCATTTTCAAAGAGTATAAGAACGCAATGATATACATTGAGCGCACCGACAGCACAGGCAAGGTTCGCTGCGGTATCGTAGGAGCTGTCGATCTGGAGCAGTACGATTACCGCAAGGGCAGCGGCTCTGCCGTGAGAGCTACCGAAGCTACAGTTGCGGAGAGGATCCCTCCCCGTCTTAAAGTCCGCAGAGGTGCGCCTCTGGAGCTTCCCCACATTATGATACTTATTGACGACCCCGAAAAGACCGTCATTGAAAAGGTGAGCGCAAAGAAAGCTTCCCTCAAAAAGCTTTATGACTTTACGCTTATGAAAAACGGCGGCAGCATAAAGGGCTATCTTATGGACGGTGAAACTGTTGCCGAGACAGATTCTGCTCTTGCGGCTCTGGGAAACAGCGAGGAGTTCGAGAAAAAGTACGGCAAGGGCACTCCCGTTCTGTTGTATGCAATGGGCGACGGAAACCATTCCCTTGCCACTGCCAAGGAATATTATGAGGAGCTGAAGCGTGAAAATCCCGATAAGGATCTTTCCAATCACCCTGCCCGCTATGCACTGGCGGAGATAGTAAATCTCCACAGCGATGCTCTGGAGTTTGAGGCTATCCACCGCATTATCGAGGGTGTTGACACCGATGATATGCTTGCCGAGATGACTGACGAACTGGGCCTTTCCGAAAACGGAACGGCTTCTCAGAGCTTTGTATGGGTATGCGGAAGCACCGAAAAGAAATATTACATCACCAAGCCCTCTTCTAACCTTACCGTTGGCAGCGTGCAGAACTTTATAGACAAGTACCTTTCCGCAAAGGGCGGCAAGGTAGATTATATCCACGGCGCCGATATTGTAAGGCAGCTTGCCTCCAAAAAGGGCTGCGCAGGCGTGCTGCTCCCCGATATGGGCAAGGACGAGCTTTTCCCCACAGTCATCAAGGACGGCGCACTGCCCCGAAAGACCTTTTCCATGGGTCATGCGGAGGATAAGCGCTATTATGTGGAAGCAAGAAAGATAAAATAAGAGGGTAATGAAATGATTAACTACAGAAAAGCAAAGCCCGCAGATATCCCTACTCTTATTCAGATGAGACTGGGATATATGCACGAGACCCACACCGACCTTGAAGATCCTGTTTTTGAAACCATTGCCGATAAGACCAAGGGCTATTTTCAGGAGCATCTTAACCGTGACTGCGTGGTATATCTTGCGGAGGAGGACGGCAAAGCCGCAGGCTGCGTGTTCTTTCTGCTGATAAACAAGCCCGCCAGTCCGCTGTTCATCACAGGCAAGACAGGTACGCTGATGAACGTTTACACTCTCCCCGAGTACAGGAGACGTGGCATAGGCAAAAAGCTTGTGAGCATGGCAATAGAGGACGGCAAGGCGTGGGATCTTTCCTACATCGAGCTGAGAGCCACAAAGTGCGGATATCCCTTATATAAGCAGCTTGACTTTATTGAGGACAAGTCAATTTATATGTCCATGAAGCTGAGCTTTACGGAAGAATAACAGAACGGGAACCTTTTCAGCAAAAGGTTCCCGTTCTGTTTGTTAAGGAGAAGATTGAAGATATATAAAGATGTATGGGAATGTATGGGATAAGCGGTATTTTAAACGGCTGCACGCTCCATTTTGTAGCCCACGCCGAAAACTACCTTGATGTAGCTGGGATTGTGGGGGTCAGGCTCTATCTTGCTGCGTATGCGCCTGATGTGCTCCACTACGGTCTTGCGGACTGAGTAGGGATTTTCACGCCATACACGGCGGTAGATATCGTCAACTGTGCATACATCGCCGCAGTTTTCCATAAGGTACTCGACGATGCCGTACTCAATGGCTGTGAGCTTGACGGGATTTCCGCCCGAGAACACCTCACGTCTCCTGCGGTCAACGGATATTGCGCCGTTTACGAGGGTGTCTGTGCCGCCTGCCGCAAGAAAGCTCCTGCTCTCGGCGGATTCGCCCAGATATCTTCTGAGCATGGATATAACACGGGCTTTGAACTCGTACTTGCCGAAATCATCTGCGTCCATGCAGGCATCTGCGCCCTTGGCGAGAGCCATTGTCCTGTATATCTCGTCGCAGCTGTCGGAAACGGTGAGCAGCGGGATATCGGAAATTTTTCTCACATTGCCTATAATATCAAAAGAGGGGGCGGCAAGTCCGCCGTCACGCACTATCATCATGTGCCAGCTGCCGTTGGGGCAAAGCTCTCTGAGCTTTTTGTCGCCGCAGTCTGTGGTGTAAACGTTGATCTCCTCTCTCATAAGGAGCTTTGCGATATCATCAGTTTCGGAAGCGTTTGCCCCCGTGTATGTAAGGATAACATTTGGGCGGCTTTCGATATTCGTAATGCCGCTTTTTGCTGCCAGTATGTTGTTAAGTGACATAAGCTTTCCTCCTGTTCGTTTTATCAGAAATTTTGAGAATGATCTTCCTGCGCTTTTCATGCGCTTCTGATATATAAACGATTCAGAGGGGCAAAAAATTTCACCGATTTCCTTAGATTTACAAAAAGTTCATATATGCTGTATGAATCAACATATATGAACCTGATATGATGTGTGTGATTTGTGCATATTTACAACAAAAGCCTTTGCGCTGCATGAGCACAAAGGCTTGGTTTATTCGTCCTTATCCTGCACGGCGTTTATCTCGTCCTCGCACTGCTTTACCTGATTGAAAAGCGATGAGGCGTGTTCGGGATATGTTCCTGTGAGGGTGTTTGTGGTGATAGGCGTGCTTTGCATCTCGCCGCTTACGGCAATGGCTTCGGCACGGGCTTTTTTCAGCTCCATTGCGGAGAGGGTGAAACCGTCTGCGGCAGGTGAGCTGAGGGTGAAGAACCTGCGGTCGTTCTTGGGATTGGCGGAGAATATCACACGGAATATCCTATATACCGCAAGGCTCAGATAGCTGCGGACAGCCTTTTCCAGTTTTCCTCCGTCCTTTTCGGACACCATGGAGAATATGAGCTTCTGGGAATCCAGCAGCATTTTCTGCTCCTCGGTGAGCTTGTCCTTATCCTCTCCCGAAGCAGCGGGAGCTTCCTTTGCGGCCTTGCCCATAGGCTCGGCACATCTTCCGAGAAGATAATCGCAGGATACATTATAATAATCGGCAGTCTTGACCAGAAAATCAAGTCCGCACTCTCTTATACCCTTTTCATAATGTGAAAGCAGAGCCTGAGAAACGCCCAGATCGGTAGCGGCCTGCTTTTGACTTATGTTGCGCTCTTTGCGCAAAAGGGTAATTATACGGGGAAAATCCGTATTCACAAAAGCACCTCCGACCGTTATAGTTTACACAGATGTATCTATAGGCATACTCTACATACTGTAAATTATATAACATAACGTACAATTTGTAAAGAGTTATTTCGGCAAAATGCCATAGAAAAATGTAACTTTTTTATGAATTGCTGTAATTGCTGAAAATCTGCGCAAAAAAATGAAAAATTTCCCTGTTATGAGTTGTTTTATTATCAGAGAATGATTTCTGATCAGTTGCTTTTGGCAGAAAGGAATGTACTATATGAAAAGATATACTGTTATTGGAGCAATGGCTCTTATAATTGTTTTGACCGCTTGCGGAGCATTTACCGCCTGCGGTACAAATGACACGGCAGTTACCGGGCAGGACGTTACGGAGCAGACAGCCGAGGCTTCCGATATCACTCAGGCGGAGACTGTCGCAAGCGACGCTGCCGAAACATCAGCCGCTGTTTCAGCACCTGCTGAGGAAGAAAATGCCGGCGAAATCGCTGACAGCGCCGGTACCACTGACATCGCTGAAACCGAATTGGCGGAGGAGGCTGAAAATGAAGAAGCCTCTCCCGAAGCTGCGGAAGAGGCTGACGGTGAAGTTCAGAAGGCTGACGGCGGCTATATCGGTATCCCCGAAGACAGCACCGCAGATGGGGATATCATTTCCATATCCGTGGGCAGCGATTACCTTGACTGCTCAGTAAAGTACGGAAATGTTAAATTTCTCGAAGATGAATCCACCTCCGACACCCTTTATTTTCAGGGCGTAAGCGCAGGCAAGGACAACATCGTCATTTCCGAAAACGGCAGCGACGGAGTTATCTTCCGTGAGTATGCGGTCATCGTCAATAACGACCTTACCGTAGATCTGTACCCCGAAAGCAACGGTATCGCACTGCTTGACGGCGGATACGGCATCAACTACTAATCGCCGTCGTAGAATACCCTGTATTTCTTTTCCGAGTGGGAATAGGTGCTCATTACCAGCCCTATGCCGATGTACATGGTGAGGACTGAGGTTCCGCCCTGGCTCAGCAGGGGCAGGGGAACGCCTATAACCGGTGTAAGTCCGAAAACCATTCCCAGATTTAGAATGCAGTGGGTGGAGAACATGGCGTATATTCCCACGCAGATGTATTTGCCCAGATCGTCCTTGGCAATTTTCGAGTCTGCCATTATTTTAAGGCACACATAGGTCAGCACGGCGATAACGGCGATACAGCCTATAAATCCGAAGCACTGACCCACGTAGGTGAAGATAAAGTCGTTGGCGGCCTCGGGCACTTTAAGATAGTCGCCGCCGAAAAGCCCCTTGCCGAATATCTGACCCGAGCCGAGAGCGGTCTTGCTCACACGCTGGTGGTAGCCAATGCCCTGAGGGTCAAGCTCGTCATCGAAAAGAACAAGAAAGCGCATTTTCTGATATGGCTGCATTACCTTTACCCACACGAACCACAGGGCAAAGGGCAGAGCTACAATGCAGGGCAGGATATATTTCCATGAGATGCCTGCGGAAAACATCATTATCACGAATATCATGGCAAAAACGCAGGCTGTTCCGTCGTCTCCCTGCAAAATTACCAGCAGAATGGGTATGGAGACATGTGCGCACAGCAGGAGAACATTGGAGAACCTGTTTATTTTGTCTCCCACCTTGGAAAGGTGCAGGGCAAAAGTGGTTATAAAGGCGACTTTGAGCAGCTCCGAGGGCTGCAGGGTCATAAAGCCGAGGTCGAGCCACGCCCTGTTCCCCGAGACCTCGATGCCCATACCCGTGAATACCAGCATGGACAGTATTATTGCCAGCGGGGCATATATCACCCACAGCTTGATTATCTTGTTGTAGTCCACGGCGGAAAGTATAAGGGCTGCAATCCAGCCGGCTATGACTGCGGCTGCCTGAGTCTTGTAGAGCGATGAGCTTACGCTGATGGTGGCAGCTCCGTTCACTACTATTGAATAAAGAAGCACAAGGCTGAAAACGGACAGCGCCGCAACAGTGATGAACAGCAGCTTATCCAGCTTCCTGAAATACTGCCAGATGTATTTGAAAACGGTTTTCATATTCTGATTTCCTTATGTTGATATGATTTTTACGATATTACTATTATAACACGCCGCAGGTGCATATTTCAATAAAAATTTCCGTGTCAATTTGACTACAGATTTATTACACTGCTGCGGGCGCTTGTATATGATGTGCGTTCACAAAAAATTTATTTTTATAATCAGCTCCGACCCCTTGACAAAAGAGTGCGGGGCTGATATAATGTAAAGGTCGTGAACTTTACAAAGGCTTGCGCCTTTACAGCTTATAGTGAGGTGTGTGCTTTGAACAGCGGAAAAAATCTTAAAGTGGCATTGCTGCTGGATTATTATTCTGCCATGCTTACCGATAAGCAGAGAGATCTCATTGATCTTTATTATAATGAGGATCTTTCTCTGGCGGAGATAGCCGAGCACGAAAGCATCACAAGGCAGGGTGTAAGGGACGGCATAAAGCGTGGAGAGCAGACCTTGTTCGAGCTGGAAGAGGCTCTGGGTCTTGCGGAAAAATCGGAAAAGCTTATGAAAATTGCGGAGGAGCTTGAAAGTAAAGCCGATGAATACGGCGTTCCCGAGCTGAAAAACACCGCAGATAAGATAAAAAACATTCTATAACTTGCAACAGGAGGGTTTGCCGTGGCGTTCGAGGGACTTTCTGAAAAATTAAACGCAGTATTCAAACGCCTGAAGGGCAGGGGCGTTCTCACCGAGGCTGACGTTAAGGAAGCTATGCGTGAGGTCAAAATGGCTCTGCTTGAGGCTGACGTAAGCTACAAGGTCGTTAAGGACTTTATCGGTAAGGTTACCGAAAGAGCTGTGGGAACTGATGTTCTTGCAAGTCTCACACCTGCACAGCAGGTAATAAAAATAGTTAACGAAGAGCTTATCGCTCTCATGGGCAACGAAAATGCCCGCATAAATTACCCCAGCAAGCCTCCCTGCATCATTATGATGGTAGGTCTCCAGGGCTCGGGTAAAACAACTCATGCCGCAAAGCTTGCCAAGTATTTCAAGGATCAGGGCAAGCGTCCATTGCTTGCAGCCTGCGACGTTTACCGTCCCGCAGCTATCAATCAGCTGCAGGTTGTGGGAGAAAAGGCTGGAGTAAAGGTCTTTGAGATGGGTCAGATAAATCCTGTGACCATCGCAAAGGAAGCTGTAAAGCACGCAGCTGACCACGGCAACGAGGTGGTTATACTCGATACCGCAGGCCGTCTCCATATAGACGAGCAGCTCATGGATGAGCTGAAAAGCATCAAGGAGGAGACAAATCCTCACGAGATAATGCTGGTAGTCGATGCGATGACAGGTCAGGACGCTGTAAATGTTGCAAAGGCGTTTGATGATGCTTTGGGCATCACAGGCGTGCTTATGTCAAAGCTTGATTCGGATACCAGAGGCGGTGCGGCGCTTTCCGTACTGGCTGTAACGGGTAAGCCTATCAAGTTTGTGGGTACAGGCGAAAAGCTTGACGATTTCGAGCAGTTCCACCCCCAGAGAATGGCTTCACGTATCCTGGGAATGGGCGATATGCTCACACTTATAGAAAGAGCTCAGAGCACCATTGATGAGGACGAGGCTCAGAGACTTGCCAACAAGCTGAAAGAGGAAAAGGGCTTCGATATGAACGACCTCCTCGAGCAGATGAAGCAGATCAAGAAGATGGGTCCCATCAAGCAGATCGTGGGAATGCTCCCCGGTGTGGGCGACAAGCTCAAAGATGTGGATATCGACGACAGGCAGCTTCTCAGAATAGAGGCTATGATAACCTCAATGACCCCTGCGGAGAGGGCAAAGCCTTCCATCATCAACCCCAACCGCAAGAAGCGTATCGCAGCAGGAAGCGGAAATACCGTTGCCGATGTGAACAGGCTTCTCAGGCAGTTTGAGGAAATGCAGAAGATGATGAAGCAGCTGGGCGTTATGGGCAAAAACGGCAAGGGCAAGAAGAACAGACTGAGAATGCCCGGAATGTTCCGCTAAGCTTTCAATGTGTTTTTAACACTTTGATATAAAAACTTTTTAAATTTTTCGAGAGGTGAAAGAAATGGCAGTTAAAATCAGACTCAGAAGAATGGGCGCTACCAAGAACCCTTTCTACAGAATCGTTGTTGCTGACTCCAGATATCCCAGAGACGGCAGATTCATCGAAGAGATCGGTTACTATGATTCCACAACCGAGCCCAGCACCGTAAAGGTTGATGCTGAAAAGGCTAAGCAGTGGATGGCAAACGGCGCACAGCCTACCGAGACCGTTAAGAAGCTTTTTGAGAAGAACGGTATCACCAAGTAATTGCGCTCTTAAAGTCAGATAATCGTGACACCTCGGCGAGAGGTGTCCGAATATACTGATGTTAAAATGAAAATTATTCTATTTGATATATAATGTTTTGTTTATACGAGCAAATATTGTCTGATAAGTCAGACATGAGAAAGGATGAGCTTGCTGATGGAAAAGCTTCTTATTGCTATTGCGTCAGGTCTGGTCGAGGATAAGTCCGCCGTTAAGGTTGACCGTGACGAGCCCAATGACGAAGGCGTAGTTGTTTATCATCTCCATGTTGCTCCCGATGATATGGGCAGAGTGATCGGTAAGCAGGGAAAGATCGCCAAGGCGATCAGAACTGTAATGCGTGCAGGCGCAGGCAGGATCAACGAAAAGATCATGGTTGAGATAGACTGACATTTGCTTTATGGAAATGTGTTCATTATCGGCATAACTAATATAGTTCTGCCGATTTTTTTATGAAAGGATGTAAAGGTTGAAAAGATATCTTGAAATAGGCAAGATAGTTGCCGTTCAGGGACTTAAGGGCGAAGTGAGAGTGGAGCCGTGGTGCGACAGTCCCGAATTTCTCTGCGAGTTTGATACCTTGTATTTCGGCAAGGAGAAAACTCCCGTTGAAATTATCCGTTCACGTCCACATAAAAATATCGTGCTTATGAAGATCGAGGGTATAGATACTCCCGAACAGGCGCAAACTCTCAGAGGAAGAGTGCTTTACATGGACAGGAACGATGTGGAGCTTGAAGAGGGCACATATTTCGTTCAGGATCTTATCGGACTGGAAGTGTCCGACGCTGACAGCGGAGAGGTCTATGGCACTCTTACAAACGTCACTGCCACAGGCGCAAATGACGTTTACCAGATAAAGAACGGGGACAAGGAATATCTTATCCCTGCAATTCCCGATGTAGTCGTAAAGACCGATATCGAGGGCGGAAAAATGCTTATCCGTCCCATTGAGGGGCTTTTCGACTGATCGGATATCCCTTTGAGGGAGAAGGACAGGTCATATGATTGATTTTCCCGCTTGTGCCGTGGGCACATGGGCTTGGGGCAGAGGAATGCTGGGCTCAAAAATGATTTTCGGACAGAAAAATGACAGCGAGACCTTGAGACAGACTTTCAGGACTGCGTGTGATCTGGGCTTTACCCTCTGGGATACTGCCGAGGTCTATGGCATGGGAGAATCGGAAAAAATACTGTCCCGATGCGTTGCCGAGGCAAGGGCTGAGGGCAGAAACATAATGATATCCACAAAGCACATGCCCAAAAAGAAATATACCGACGGTTCAGTTAGGGAAGCACTGGAGGGCAGTTTATCCCGTATGGGCATCGACTGCGCAGATATTTACTGGCTCCATCTGCCAAACAATACCGAGCAGAATATGCGTGAATTTGCGCAGCTCATGCGTGAGGGAAAAATAAGGGCGGCAGGCGTTTCAAATCATGAGCCGGAGCAGATAAAGCTTGCCGACAGGGTGCTCCGTGAGGAGGGCTTTGAGCTGGCTGCCGTGCAGAACCATTTCAGTCTGATACGCAACGATGCGGAGCAGCAGCGTATAATAGAATGGTGCCATGAAAATAACAAGACGTACTTTTCCTATATGGTGCTGGAGCAGGGGACTCTGGGCGGCAAATATGACGATGAGCACAAATTCCCCGTCATGTCATTGCGTGGCATCGAATATAACGGCAAGCTGAAAAAGCTCCGTCCGCTTATTGACCTGCTGAGGGAACTTGGCAAAAAATACGGCGTTGCTCCTGCGCAGATATCCGTTGCATGGGCGGTGTCCAAGGGCACAGTGCCTATTGTCGGACTTACAAAGCCAAAGTATGCCGAGGAGCTTGCCGGAGGCGCAGTGCTGAAGCTTGCCGATGATGAGATATCACAGCTTGAAAAGCTTGCCGACAGCTTCGGCATCGTAAGCAAGGGCGTATGGGAACCCAAAGTTGAAAGGAAATGATCTTTTGCGAATTGATATTGCCACGCTTTTCCCCGATATGTGCGAGGCTGTGCTGGGGGAGAGCATTATCGGCAGGGCACGCAAGGCGGGTAAGATAGAGCTGCACTGCCACCAGATACGTGACTATACCCTTGATAAGCACAACCGTGTAGATGATTCACCCTACGGCGGCGGAATGGGCATGGTAATGCAGGCGGAGCCTATCTACAGGTGCTTCAATATAGTTACCGAGGACTTTACCGAGAGACCGCATGTTATATATATGTCCCCAAAGGGAAGCGTTTTTACCCAGCAGAAAGCAGTGGAGCTTTCAAAGCGGGAGAATATTTTCGTTATCTGCGGGCATTATGAGGGTGTGGACCAGCGGCTGCTCGACAAGATAGTCGATGAGGAGATATCCATAGGCGACTATGTGCTTACAGGCGGCGAGCTGCCTGCCATGGTAATGTGCGACGCTATTGCCAGAATGTGCCCCGGAGTGCTTGCTTCCGACGAGTGCTTTACCGAGGAGAGCCACTTTGACGGCCTGCTGGAATATCCCCACTACACCCGTCCCGAGGTGTGGGAGGGAATGGAAGTTCCCCCCGTTCTGCTTACGGGACACCACAAGAATATTGCGGCGTGGAGGCATGAGCAGGCGCTTAAAATAACTGCCGAAAGGCGTCCCGATATGCTGGAAAAGCTTGGAAAATAATGTGAAGATGTTCTTAAAAAGTTAATATATAAATATACTGTTATAATACGCAGGAAATCCAGTGAACAAATTCCTGTTGATTTGCATATAAAACGCTGTTGAAAATTGTACATCACTCATAAAATTAGTGAAAAGTAACAAATTGGAAACCTAAAAAATAGGCTATGTAATTCAAAAAGCAGAATTTACACCTATGAGAACATTTAATCATAAATTTGTGTTGACTAAGCTCCGATTGCATTGTATAATTTAATTATTAGCTAAATCTCAAAACTGTATTGATAAAGCTACTTACGAATAGGAGAGAGTATTATGTTTGTTAAAGATGTAATGGTTCAGAATCAGGTTGGTTTGCATGCACGCCCCGCTACATTTTTTATCCAGAAAGCAAACGAATTCAAGTCCTCTATCTGGATCGAAAAGGAAGAGAGAAGAGTAAATGCAAAGAGCCTTCTCGGTATCCTCTCACTTGGTATTGTCGGCGGTACACAGATCAGAATTATTGCTGACGGCGCTGACGAGCAGGAAGCTGTAACAGCACTTACCGAGCTCGTTGACAGCGGTTTTGCTGAGGAATCCAGATAATTGAAGCTTTTGTAATTTTAGGAGTGTGTTCGCTGAACATACTCCTTTTGTTTTTCTGCCCGTTTTATTCTTTTGTGCAATATTTTACAGTGAATATGACAAACTACATTTTTTTTGTGATTTTCACCAAAGTTCATAAAAAATTAACACAAAAAGCCGCACGGTATGATAAAATTAAACTATATAAGATTGTTTCAGCGGCAGGAGCTGTCTTCCAAGCCTGCGTAATGTCTGCCGAATAGATCTTCGTATCGGATCCTGCGCATGGCTCATGGCGAAACATGGGTTTGCAGGCGTTTATTCGGCGTATTATAGGATCAGGATTTCATGTGAAAGGATGACCAAACTAATGTCAAACAGACTTTTTCAGGGTTTAATACATCAGATGAGAGATACTATGGACTGTGTTATCGGCGTTGTTGATTCCACAGCTACCATTATCGCCTGCAGCGAGCTTACAAAGATCGGCACAACAAACGAGTTCGTTTCTCTTGACCTCAGCGATTCCCATGATATATTTGTAAGGGACGGTTACACCTACAAGCCTTTCGGCTCCCATATAAAGCCCGATTACGCTGTTTTTGTTGAGGGCACCGATGATAATGCGGCAAAGTACGCAAATATCATGGCTATCACCCTTTCAAGCATCAAGCAGTATTACGATGAAAAGTATGACAGGAACAATTTTATAAAGAATGTTGTCCTCGATAACGTGCTTCCCGGAGATATCGTTGTCAAGGCAAGAGAGCTTCACTTCAATTCCGACGTGAGCAGAGTTGTTTTCCTTATCAGGATCATCTCCGCAAACGACGTTTCCGCTTACGATGTTATCCAGAACCTGTTCCCCGACAAGACCAAGGATTTCGTTTTCAACATTACCGAGAGCGATATCGTGCTTGTCAAGGAAATAAAGAACAATGTTGAGTCCAAGGATCTGGAAAAGCTGGCACGTTCCATCTCCGATACACTTTCTGGCGAGTTCTATACAAGAGTAAATGTGGGCATCGGTACTGCCGTTGTTGGCATCAAGGATCTGGCACGTTCCTTTAAGGAAGCTCAGATAGCTCTTGAAGTCGGCAAGGTGTTCGATACCGATAAGGTCATCGTTTCCTATGATAACCTTGGTATCGCAAGACTTATCTATCACCTTCCCACTACCCTCTGTGAGACATTTTTACAGGAAGTGTTCAAGAAGGGTTCTATCGAGTCTCTCGACCACGAAACACTCTTCACCATTCAGAAGTTCTTTGAGAACAACCTGAACGTTTCCGAGACCTCACGTAAGCTGTTCGTTCACAGGAACACTCTGGTTTACCGTCTCGAAAAGATCAAGAAGCTCACAGGTCTGGATCTTCGTGAATTTGACCACGCTATCATCTTCAAGATAGCTCTTATGGTAAAGAAATACCTTTCTGCCAACCCCACAAAGTTCTGATAAGGGTGCGGCGAACAAAGCGGCAAAAAGATAAATATAAGCTGCTGAGGGAAAAAGAGATAAAAGCGGATAATCCGCATAAGGGGCAGTGGGAACACTACTGCCCTTTTGATGTCTGTATTATTTAGGCGGTGAAAAGTACATTGGTTGAACTTAAGAACGTATCGGTGACATATGATAACGGAGTTTCGGCTCTTAAAGACGTGTCCCTTAAAATAAATGACGGCGAGTTTGTTTTCTTTGTGGGAAAAAACGGCGCAGGAAAAAGTACCCTTATCAAGCTGCTTATCAGAGACGTAAAGGCTGACGAGCGTGCAGATCTGGTGCCTGTGGTGCGTGTAAACGGTTTCGACCTGATGAAAATGAAGCAGAGAGAAGTCCCCAAGCTCAGGCAGACCATCGGCTTCGTGTTTCAGGATTACAAGCTTATCGGCAATATGAATGTGTATGACAATATTGCGTTCGTGCTCAGAAGCATTGACGCTCCTACAAGATATATCCGCAAGAGAGTTCCTCAGGTAATAGGTCTGATGGGCCTCCAGAAAAAGGCTAAGTGCTTTCCCAACGAGCTTTCGGGCGGCGAGCAGCAGCGTGTTGCTATTGCAAGAGCACTGGTGAACAACCCCCAGCTCATTATTGCCGACGAGCCTACAGGAAACCTTGACCCCCGTACCTCAGAGGAGATCGTCAGGATCCTTCACGAGATAAACGAGAGAGGTACCACTGTGCTTATGGTAACTCACCAGCTGGAGCTTGTAAAGGACTTCGGCGGCAGAGTGGTAAAGATCAGCGGCGGCGTTATCGACTACGATGACCATGTGTAATGAAAGGACAGTTCTTCGGGTATGAGAGTAAGCAGCGCAGCCTATCTGTTCAAGCAGGGGCTTAAAAATATGTGGAGCAACAGGATAATGTCCTTTGCCTCCTTTTGTATAATGACGGTGTCGTTGCTGATGGTGGGCTTTGCGGTGATATTTTCCGCAAACATCAACTCCTTTATCAACGATATCGAGGGCAAGAACGAGGTCGTTATCTTCCTTACAGACGATGCTGACGATGACTATATCCAGCAGCTGGGAGATAAGCTCAGAAGTACGCCCAACATTTCAGACGTGACATTTTATTCCAAGGAACAGGCATTTGAGGATATCAAAAAGGATACTCCGAATGCGGAGGAGATTTTCAGCTACATTGAAACAAGTCCTCTTCCCGATTCCTACAGGATAAAGATAAAAGATATCAGCCAGATGAGCGCAACTCTTATGGCGATAAACAGCTTTGAGCATATCGAAAAGGTAAAGGCTCCTTATGACTTTGTAAATGTGCTTACGGGTCTTAAAGCTATAATCACAGTGGTATCTATCATAATAATCGCAGCGCTTATCATAGTAAGCTTCGTTATTATCTCCAATACAACAAGAGCCAGCGTTGACATACGCAAGCGTGAGATATCCATTATGCGCTTCGTTGGTGCAACGAACCTCTTTATCAAGGTACCTTTCTTCGTGGAGGGCCTTACAGTGGGAACACTTGCAGGCATTGTGGCTTCCGTCCTTACATGGGTGGGCTACGACAGTCTTGTAAACCTGCTTTCCTCTGAAACGACACTTTTTGCCGCAATGGGTACAACAGGCTTTATTCCTCTTAACAGATTTATGGTGTATGCAGTCATTGCGTACATTGCCGCAGGCGCACTCATAAGCGCTGTGGGAACAGTCATCAGCACAAGAAAATACGTTAAGGTATAAGCGGGGTGTCCCCGCAGCCACTTCGTTTATTCTTTTGAGTGAACCGCAAATTATGTGGCTCGGAACTGTCAAAAGCAGTTTCGCAAAGGAATGTCCATGTCAGGAAAGGAAATGCAGTAAAAATGAAGAAAAAAACACTCAGGCTGATTTTCAATAAGTTCAGCGCGTTTGTAACTGCGGGGGTAATGTCGTTTTCCGCAATAGCAGGCTTTACAGCTACAGCCGATTACGAAAGCGATATTGCCGAGCTTCAGAGAAAGCAGGAAGCTCTTGCGGAGGAGCGCAAGCAGGTAGAGGCTTCACTCAAGGAATATGAAGCAAACGCAAATGAGCATGAGAAGTATCTTGAGATATACGATGAAAAAATGAAGATACAGGAGCAGGAGATAGCAAACATCAAGGAGCAGATAAGCATTCTTGATAATGATATCGCCGACCTTGAAGTGAAGATCGCCGACAAGCAGAAGGAAGTAGATGCAGGCATCGAGCAGTTCAAGCAGCGCCTGAGAGTTATGTATATGACAGGCAATGACAGTATTGCTTCCATGCTGGTAGGCTCTACCGATTTCTATGATATCCTTGCACGTACCGAGCTGGTACAGAGGGTATCACGTCACGATAATGACATGATAGATGAGCTTAACAACAAGATATCCGCTCTCAATGCCGATAAGGCAGAGCTGGAGCAGTCAAAGCTTGATGCCGAAAACAAGAAGGCTGAGGCCGAGGGGGTTCTGGCAGACCTCCAGGAAACCTACAAGAACCATGAGGAGACCAAGGCATGGTATGAGGCTCAGGCTGAGGCTGACAGGCAGCGTACCGCAGAGATGGACGCTGAACAGGCTGATTACGAGGAACAGCTCCAGGACTTTATCCGCAAGCAGCAGGAGGAGCTGGAGCGCAAGCGTGAAGAAGAGCGTAAGCGCAAGGAAGAGGAAGAAAGAAAGCGCAGAGAAGAGGAAGAGCGCAAGCGTCAGGAGGAAGAGGAACGCAGACGTCAGGAAGAGGAGCAGAAGCGCCTTGAGGCAGAAGCCAACGGCGAGGAGTATGTCCCCGAAGAGACTACCGATACTGCCCAGACCGAATCCGTTTCAAGCTCTTATGACGACAGCAGCGAGGACTACGCTCCCGGTACTTCTCAGGGCTTTATCTGGCCCTGCCCCTCTGTCCTTAACATGACAGACGGCTACGGCTACAGAACCATAGATGAAGAGGGCGGCTCCAGCGACTTCCATAAGGGGATTGACATCACAAAGCCCGGCTGCGCAGGCGAGCCTATCGTTGCGGCAGCTTCGGGAACGGTCATCACCGCTTCAAATACAGGCAACGGCTACGGTATCCACGTTGTTATCGACCACGGAGACAAGATAGCCACTCTTTACGGACATATGTCCAGCTGCTGCGTTAACGTGGGAGACGAGGTAAAGCAGGGTCAGACCATAGGCTACATAGGCTGCACAGGCTACGCATACGGAAACCACTGCCACTTTGAGGTCAGAGTAAACGGACAGCACACAAATCCCCTCAACTACGTAAGCATGAACTGATAAACATTAAAGCTATTTAATAACACAAACCTGCTCCGGATCTGCTCTTTTCGCAGGTTCGGGGCATTATTATTTTTTGCGGGAAATTATCATAAAGGAATATTAACGATGAGTATTAAAGTATCCTTGGGAGCAGCGGTGGGACTTATGGCAATTACTGCTGCTGTGACATTTATTATCACCAGCAACGTTACTCTGGACAGATTCAACCAGAAGATAAAAAGCGTAAGCGAGAAGCAGGAGTTCTACAGCAAGCTTTCCGAGATAGATACCTACAGCCGTACCCATTATATCGGCGAGATAGACGAAAGCAAGCTGATAGAGGGCATGGTAAGCGGATATATCAGCGGCATAGGCGACAGCTACGCAGAATATCTCACAGCAGAGCAGTATGCTCAGGAGCTGAATGAGGAAAGCGGAGTTTCCGTCGGACTGGGATTCAACTACGAAAAGGAAAACGGCGGATATATCAAGATAACCGAAGTCGTCCCCGCAAGCTCTGCAGATGATGCGGGACTTATGGCAGGGGATATCATCACTGCCGTGAACAATACGGACGTTATCGCCTTTGCAGGGGGATATGACGAGGCAATATCTCTTTTTACCTGCGAAGAGGGCACCCGTGTGAAGCTGTACATCAAGCGCACCGAGGAGGACGGTTCCACTGACTTTATCACCTATGATGTCACCGCTCAGCGCACCGAAAAGGTCACTGTAACAGGCAGACTTCTGACCCCCACTCAGGGATATATCAGGATAGCTTCCTTTACAGATAAGACCGAGGCTCAGCTGAAAGCAAAGCTTGACGAGCTTATCTCAGCAGGGGCAGAGGGACTTATATTTGACCTGAGAAACAACGAGGGCGGAACGATGCTCATGCTGCAAAGCAGCCTTGACCATATCATCGGGGCAGGGGATATCGTCACCGCTCAGTATATAAGCGGCAGCACCGAGCCTGTGGTGGTATGCACCGAGGCTGAAAAGCTGAATATGCCCATGTCCGTTATCGTAAACAGGAACACCGCAGGCACGGCGGAGCTTTTCGCATTCGCCCTTGCGGACAACTGCGGCGCTCACACTATCGGCAAGAACACTGCGGGCAAGGGATATTCCCAGTCCGTATATACCTGCTCCGACGGCTCTGTTGTGAAGCTTTCCACAGCCATTGTCACCACTGCAAACAGCGGCGACTTCAACGGCGTGGGACTTAAACCCGAGTTCGATGTGTCGATTCCTGAGGATATGGATATCACTCAGCTTTCGGACGAGGCGGCAGTCCTCACCGATACTCAGCTCATAAAGGCAATGGAGGTAACTATTCCCCAGCCTGAGGCAGCTGTTCCTGACGAAACGGCTTCTGACGAAAATGCTGCCGAGGAAGCTGCTTCATCGGAAGGCGCTGCGGAGTAAAAAATCGTAAGGGTGGTCATAAAAATGTTCTTTGCGGAAAAAATAGATGTGTTGGGCTTCGGCTGGATGTACGAGGCAATTCTGGTAATGCTTTTCCTTGTGTCCGCAGTTGATGCGGTGAGCATAGTTAAAAGCCTGAAAAGCGGTGGGGAAGAGCTGAAAGAATATGCCCAGCTCTGCATAAAATATCTTAAAATACTTATGTGCATTTTTGCAGGGGGCTTTTTCATACTGATAGCAGCCACATACACGGAGTATGACACTGCCACAAGGGCGATACACGGCGTTCTCGGCGTACTTCTCCTGCTGGACGCAGCCGTTAGCCTGTGGCTCAAGCTCAAATACCGCAGAAAGGCTGAAAAGTAATGGGCATAAAGGACACTTTAAAGGGATTTCTTAAAATGTCGGGTCATTACAGCGATTCGGCGGTGTATCTGGCGGAGCATGGCTATAACAATACCTACCTTGAAATGCTGTCCGCCGAGCGTGAGACGGCAAAGAAGAAGTCGGAGATAGCCGAGGGTCAGGCGCTTTATGCTCAGGCACTGATGTTTATGGGCAGGCTGAAAGACGCTCAGACCGAGTATGAAAATACCGATATTCCCCATCTGGCAAAGCATCTGAATTCAGTTTTTGTGAATAACTATATCCTGTGCCTGTTCCTGCTCAACAAGGGCAGCAAGGTGCGGGAGATATATGAGCAGTACAATTCCATAGCTCTGGCGGAAAATACTCTTGTAATGCGCCGCTCGGTGGGCATAAACGAGTATGTGTGCAGGCGATATGAGAATGCAGTCACCGTATTCATAAAGCTGCTCAGCGAGCCTGACCCCAGAACTACCCTTATGGCGGATATCTGCCTTGTGCGTGCAATGCTTGCCCTTGATATGAACGACAGGGCAAAGGAGATAGCCGATATGGGCTTTGGCAGATATGTTGGCATGGGCGACATTACGGCAGAGGTCAACCGCCTGAGACTTAAAATGAACAGTGCGGGCAAGCCGCAGAGATCGGGCGGCAAAAAGAAGAAAAAATAAGGCGGTGCGGTATGGATAAGAAAAAGAAAACCCCCAAGGCAAACGGGGACGCTGATAAAATATATAAAAAGCGCTGCGCTGTTTATGAGCGTGTAGCCATAACTCTTTTTATCTCGGCGATATTTTTTGTGGGACTTTGTCTTGTTTTCTTAAAGCGTCCCGAATTTTCCGAGATAGAAAAGCGTAAGCTTGCCGAAAAGCCTGAGCTTACGGCTGAAAGCTATTTTGACGGCAGCTTTGCCAGCGGATTTACCAAGTATTTCTCCGACACGGTGCCGTACCGTGAAAAGCTGGTGGAGCTTTCTTCATCGCTGAACGGTCTCAAGGGCATAAGCGCTCCCAAGTTTTATGGCAGCGTAAACGTGGTGGCAGATGATGAGGGCAACACCGTGGAAGTTACCGAAACAACTCCCGTGCAGATAATCCCCGAGGAAGCTGTTACCGAAGCTCCCGCAGATGAGGGCAGCGAGCCTGAAGTTACCACAGCTCCCGCAGTTACCGAGGAGGTAACGACCATCACCGAGGAAGAGGAAGAGCCGATAGAAAATATCGGCGAGTTCTCCAACAACGGCATCATCGTTGACAGCGTAAAGATGTACGGCGAGAATGCGGGCGTTATGCTTTTCGGCGGCAGCACCGCCATGGGCACACGCTATGCGGATATCATCAGCAAGTACAAGGAAGCCATGGGCGAGGACGTTAACGTTTATAACATCGTTGTGCCCACCTCCGTTGAGTTCTATCTGCCAAAGAAGTTCCGCAAGTACAGCTCTTCCGAAAAGGCGGCTATCGAGCACATCTACGACAGCTACACCGCCGATGTTATTCCCGTTGACGCATATTCCGAGCTGGCGGCTCACACAGATGAATATATCTACCTGAGGACTGACCACCACTGGTCACACAGGGGCGCATATTATGCTTATGTGGCTCTCTGCAAGGCAATGGGTCAGACACCTCCCGACATCGACAAGGATTACGAGGTCAAGGAGATAGACGGATACGTTGGCTCCCTTTACGGCTACACCAACGATCCCATTCTTAAAAACAGCCCCGAGCTGTTCACCTATTATAAGCCCAAGTCCGATTACAAGACCTATTACTATGCTTATGACACCCTTGCACCCAAGGGCGAAGGCTCCCTTTTCTATGACGGAGTAGGCTCGGGCTACGCATACGGCGTGTTCTTAGGTTCGGACGCTATCCACACAAAGATCGTTACCGAGCTTGATACGGGAAGAAAGGCCTGCGTTTTCAAGGAATCCTACGGAAATGCTTTTGTGCCTTATCTTGTTGACAGCTTTGACGAGATATATGTCATTGATATCCGATATTTCGGAATGAACGCTGTGGAGTATATGAAGCAGCAGGGCATTACAGATGTTATCTTCATCAACAATGCCTTTGCGGCAAACACAGGCTCGCTTATCGAGGGCATCGAAAATCTTTACAACTATCCCTATGGCACTCTTACTGCGGACGAGATACCCGCAGTGGAGGCATACCGCTCAACATCGGTAACACAGGCTGCTGAGACTGAGGCTGCCGATGACAAGGCGGAGGATTGACAGAAAGGCGGTAATATATGTACGCTGACCAGCACCTGCACACAAGCTTTTCAGGGGACAGCGAAACTCCCCCCGAGGAGCAGGCGGAAAAGGCTATAGCTCTAGGAATGGAGCGGATATGCTTTACCGATCATCACGACCATGACGTTGTGTCCGATATTGATTTTGAGCTGGATATACCACGGTATATGGCTGCGATGTCGGAGCTTAAAAAGAAATATTCGGGCAGGCTGGATATCCGCACAGGCATTGAGCTTGGGCTGCAAAGCCATATTGCGGATTATCTTTACAAGCTGACGGAGGAATATCCCTTTGATTTTGTCATAGGCTCCGTTCATTTCATAGACGGACTTGACCCATATTATCCGGAGTATTTCGAGAAGCACGGCAAAAATTCCTACAGGCTGTATTTCGAGACCCTGCTCAGGCGGATAAGAAAGGTAAAGTGCTATGATTCACTGGGGCATCTGGATTATATCGTGCGCTACGGCGCTCCCCACGGGCTGACCTACTCTTATTCGGAGTACGGCGACTACATCGACGAAATTCTCAGGCAGATAATCTCGGACGGCAAAGCACTTGAATGCAACACGGGGGGACTTTCACGGGGGCTTACCGAGCCTAACCCCTGCCGTGACGTGTTCGTGCGTTATCGTGAGCTTGGGGGAGAGCTTATAACTCTCGGCTCGGACGCTCACTCGCCCGAAACACTTGGCTGCTGTTTTGACAGATGCGGAGCAATGCTCAGAGACTGCGGATTCAAATATTACGCAGTTTATGAAAAGTGCCGCCCTGAAATGCTTTCTTTGTGACATGGGAGGTATTACATATGGCTGATACAAAATACGGAAAATTTGTGCTTGGTTCAATATTAAAGCTTGCAGTGTTTATTGTGCTGTGCGCAGGAGCATACATAGCATCACGCTTCCTCGGTTCACCTGCGGATAAGCTGCTGCCGTCTGTTATGGCGGTCATATTCACGTTCATATTCCTTGCAGCGGTGGAGGGCGGAAAGCGCTCTTTCTTCTCAAAGGGATATGTGCTTGAAAATATCGTCCCCGGAGCGGTTTATGCGATCGTCATATATGGACTGTCCTTCTTTGTGCTTTTCGTGCTGGGGGAGACGCATATCACAGGCATAACATCGGGCTTTGACCTGACCGAGATATTTTTGCAGATAGTCAAGTTCTGGCTCTTTGCGGGTATTGCGGTCTATGGCTATTTTTTCCACATCTTGCAGAAGGATTTCGGCAGCATTACGGCGGTGCTCCTTTCAGCACTGCTGTTCTTGATCTTTGCAGTGTCGCAGACAGCCGGTCTGTCATCATATTTTGACGGCTTATCATCGGAGGAAGCTATCATTGCCATCGACTTTTTCCTTATCGGCATAATCGCAGGACTGCTTATCGTCCGCTGCGGAGATATGCGCTCTGCGGCATCGTTCCTGTTCTTTTACGGCTTGTGCACAGCCACTGCCGAGGGAATAGGCGGAGCGCAGCCAATACTGGAGGTAAGCACTCACGGCATAGGCATCGGAATAGTTTCCACCGTAATAATGGTGGGAGCTGTAATAAGCGTTATAACGGCTATTAAAAAGGACAACAGCTGATCTACATATCAAGGGGTCATAAGGAAAGAAAAAAGAGAAAAGGGTAGAGATTAAAATGTCATTGTCTATCATCTGTGTAAAGCAGATACTTATTATGTTTATCCTTGTTGCGCTGGGCTTTTTATGCGGAAAGATAAATCTCATCGACAAGGAGACCAATTCAAAGCTTTCGGGCTTTGTGCTTGAAGTAGTAAACCCCGTGCTGATATTTATGTCATATCAGCAAAGCTTCAATAATGAACTGCTTATCGGGCTGGGAATGTCACTGGTGCTGGGATTTATCTCATACGGTGTGATGATATTCCTGCTGAAATTCCTGTACCGCAAGAACAAGACCAACGAGGGTATTGTGGAGCAGTTCGCCGCCATATATTCCAACTGCGCATTTATGGGAATACCGCTTATAAACGGTCTTTTCGGCGAGGAGGGCGTGTTCTTCCTCACAGGCTACGTTACAGTGTTTAACATAATGGTCTGGACACACGGCGTGGTGTTCTTCGGCGGCAAGGAAGCGCAGACTTCCGTTAAAAAGGTGCTTACATCACCTGCCATAATCGCAACTTTTCTGGGACTTATCGCATTCCTTACAGGCTTCAGACTTCCCGAGCTGGTGTCATCCGCAGCAAGCTACGTCAGCGGAATGAACACTCCTCTTGCAATGATATGTGCAGGCGTTACCATCAGCGGAACAGTCATCGGCACACATCTGAAAAATATCGGAGTTTACCGTGCAACATTTCTCAGACTTATATTGTGCCCCGTGCTTTTCTGGCTGATGTTCAGGTGGTTTGATTTTATCCCCGATACGGTGTTCATGGTGGTAATAGTAGCAGCAGGCTGTCCTGCGGCAGCAACGGGAACGATGTTTGCGCTGAGATATAAGAAATGCCCCGAGATATCGGCGGTGATATTTGCAGTGACAACATTGCTTTCGGCGATAACTCTGCCGCTTATGGTAATGCTCGGCGGAGTATGATCAGGAACAGTAATTGTAATTAAGCTATATAAAAATCCCTTTGATAAAAGCATCAAAGGGATTTTTTGCGTCAGAAGCACATATTGAAAGATTTGTGCAAATAAGAGCAAGGTAAAGGATTTAGGTCAAGCCTTTTTCCCGAAAGGCTTGCGGGGGTCAAGGGGGCAGAGCCTCCTTGTCGTCCTTGCCGCAGTGGTAAACTACGTTTACCTACGAAATCCGTTTGCGAGCGGTTAAAATGATTAAAGTAATAGCCGACAAATTGAAAAGTTCTAAAGCCGCCTGCACCGAAAACTCAAAAACGTTCAAACAAATGTTATTTCTCAAATAAGTCAAAAACTTTTTATTGCAGGCGGCTTGAAACCAAGAGATGTTCCGTCAGGAACGTCGAATTTGGTTTCCGCCGTAAGGCGCAGGTACGGACATATTTACATATCAGTTTCATCCGTCCGTACCTAATGCAAAGGAGACACCTAATGAGGGAGGGGGGAAACTAAAACCCTACAAAAGCGGGCATTCCCCCCTCCCTCCTACGGTTTCTCCTCTGCACTCCTCTTCCCTACCCTCTCACCCCCACCGAGCCCGCTTTTACCGCTGTGCTTAAATTTGTTCATTTGGCTCCTATATCTTACTTTGTTTAACCTCTTTCACCGCCGTGCATCTCATTTGCGGTCTGGCGATTATATAGCGAGTGCATTCGTTTGTTTTGTTTATCTCTGAATATGTATTGTTCCGACAATACGTGTCAAAACGAGACAACAAAAATCATATTCCATAAAAGCGGACATAGGGCTTGCCGCCGTGTCCGAACCCCGTTCATTTATTTGCTGTTCTTTTTTTATGTGAGAGCAATTTTATAAATATGTTCTCTAACCGCCGATAGGCGCAGGTGCGGGCTTATGCAAGATTTTTCATGACCTGACAAAATAAAGGGGCTGCTGCATTTTCCGCAGCAGCCCCTCAGTTTTGGAAAAAAATCAAAGGGAGTATTAGCGTTAAATCATGCCTCGGGGCTTGTCCTGAAAGGTGCGGCGGGGAGACCGTTCTTTCCGAAGAGGGTAACATCACCAAAGTTTACCCATCTGAAACGTGCAAACTTTGGCTCCTTAACGTTGGGGCAGGTAAGACGTATCTTTCCGCCGCTGAGTATCTGAGCCGCTGCGGGGTGGTATTCCTTGTCATCGCCTGCAAGCTCAAAGCCGCTTGGGGTGTCCTCATTTCTAAGGTCAAAGCCGCTCTTTGCGTGCTTGAATTCGATGATGAAGCAGTCCTCCTCGGGGAATGAGCGGTAATATGTGGGGCCGTAAGCCTCGTCCTCGGCGATCTTGCCGTAGGTGTGGTACATTGCCTGCAGCTCCAGACGCTCGCCTACGGGTATCTTGTCAACAGGGTGGATATTGCCGTATTCGCCACAGTCCAGAATTACCGCAATGCCTGTGTTTGAGGTGGTCAGGTGAGTGTTCATCTGAGCTTCTCTGATAAGGCACCAGTTCTTGCGGTCAATGTCGTCACGGTTGATGAACATGGGGAGCTGGACTATCATAAATGGCATTTCGGGGTCGTTCCAGTCGTATCTCCACTGGGCGATAAGCATTTTCAGAAGCTTTTCATACATCTGGGGCTTGTGGTCGTCCGACTCGCCCTGATAATAGATAAAGCCCTTTGCACCATAGGGAGCGATGCGCTTGAGCATGGTCTCGTAAAGTCCGCCTGCTCTGAACGGGGACTTGGGGCCAAGAGGCTCAGGCCAGCGGGATTTGCTTCCCGCATATTCCTGTGCTTCGTCCCAGCTGCCCTCGGGATTTTTCTCATAGAACTCGTTTATCTTGGGCTGCCACTCAGCCTCCCACTCATGGTATTCACGGAGATCTTTCAGGTAATCCTCAAAGGTCTTGCCCTCCATTGCCTTGTCGTACTCGTCAACATAGGTCTTGGTGTCGATATCACGGACAAGATTTTTCTTATCAATCCAGTTTGAAGCAGATGTGCCGCCCCAGTTGCAGCCGATGATTCCCACGGTAACGCCCAGATCGGCAGCAAGCTTTTTGCCGAAGTAATAGCCCACAGCTGACCAGCATCTTGCAGATTCGGGGGAGGGGAGAGCCCAGCCGCCGTTTCTCTCGTCGATGTAGAAGAACTCATCTATGTAAGGATTTTTCTTGGTGTAATAGAAGCGGACGTTGGAATCAGCGACCTTTTCCAGCTCCTCGGCGCCGTGCTTTTCGTTCTGAAGCTCCAGCTCCATGTTGGACTGACCGCCTGCTATCCATACCTCGCCCACCATTATGTCGGAAAATACGATAGTCTCATCGCCGTCGGTAAGAGTCATTTCATAAGGTCCCCCGTAGGTGTTCACAGGGGGAAGGGTTATCTTCCAGCAGTTGTCGATACAAAGGGTATCGGCGGTATATCCGCAGAAGGTGGCGGTTATTTTTCTACCGCTGTAGTCATGCCCCCAGAGTATGATGGGCTTGCCCATCTGAACGACCATATGATCTGTAAAAATTGCAGCAGCTTTAAGCGCTCCCATTTTTATACGCTCCCTTTCAATAGCAATACTTTGTATTTATTTTACAATAGCTGACAGTAAAAATCAATAGATTTCATGAAAATTTTCGGGACATTTCATATAATTGTCCATTTGCCTGCGATTTTTTTAACAAATTACACGAATGTCAAAATATCAGAGCCATATGAGCATATATGCACATTTTCATATGTAAAAATGCACCGATTTATTTTATCGGGCGGAAAAAGTAATTATTAAAAATGCAGATTTTAGTTAGTCTTCGCTAATTAGCATTGACAAGACAGAAAAGCCAATGATATAATTTAGAAAATCAGTTAGCAAAAGCTAATCAAGACGAAAAGGAGTAAACATGAGAAAGATCGCTATATACGGAAAGGGCGGAATAGGCAAGTCAACAACCACATCGAACATTGCCGCTGCATTTTCCGAAAAGGGACTGAGCGTGCTACAGATAGGCTGTGACCCCAAGTCCGACTCGACAAAGAACCTTACGGGCGGAAAGAAGATCAAATCCGTTCTTGACGCTATCAGAGAAAAGGAAAAGATCACTGCCGATGATGTGCTTTTCAGAGGCTACAACGGCATCTGGTGCGTTGAGGCAGGAGGCCCTACCCCAGGTATCGGCTGCGCAGGCAGAGGAATAATCACCGCTTTCGAGAAGCTTGAAGAGCTGGGCGCTTACGAGATATGCAAACCCGATATAGTCCTCTACGACGTTCTGGGCGATGTTGTATGCGGCGGCTTTGCAATGCCTATCAGAGGCGGATATGCACGCAACGTTTTTATTGTTACCTCTGGTGAGATGATGTCCCTTTATGCGGCATCAAACATTGCAAGCGCAGTTAAGAATTTCGGCAAAAGAGGATATGCTCAGTATTCGGGAGTTATCCTTAATTCCAGAAATCTTGAAAATGAAGAAGAGATAGTCCGCACCGCTCTCAAGGAGATAGGCGGAGACATCGTTTCGGTAGTTCCCCGATGTCCTGTAGTTCAGGAAGCTGAAAATCAGGGAAAGACGGTCATAGAAGCCTTCCCCGACAGTGAGATGGCAGACTGCTACCGCAGACTGGCGGACAATATGCTGAGCATTACGGAAGGAGATGAAGCCTGATGTCACAGTGCGGCTGCTTTGAGCAGACACTGCATTATGTTTCCCCCTCCCACGGCGGCTGGGGCGTTGTAAGAATTGCGGCGCTTGTTCCCGAGAGCCATCATCTTTTTGTGTGTCCCTTTGCCTGCGGCCGTCATACGGCGCTGGGCGGCGAGATGAACGGCATAAAGGAGCAGGTCTCGTACCTTTTCATCGACGAGGCGGATATCATTTCGGGTGACTATGAGCAGATGATAATAAACGGCGTTGATGACCTTTTTGAGGGCCTTGACAAGATACCCAAGGTGCTTTTCATCTTCACCGCTTGTCTGGACGATCTGCTTGGCACTGACCACGAACCTATCCTTGCGGAGCTTTCGGAGAAGTACCCCGATGTGCAGTTCAGGCACTGCAAGATGAATCCTATTTCGCTGGACAGCAAGCTCCCTCCGGGAGTTACTCTCCAGATGAATATGTACAGCCTGCTTGAAAAGAGCACGGAGCAGAAAAATACCGTGAACCTTATCGGCATAAACACCGTTGCCAAAAACGGCGACCTGCGTGATATTCTGGCGCAGAAGGGCTATCGGCTGCTCCACATATCCGAGTACGACAGGTTTGAGGATTTCAAGGAAATGTCCTCCTCAAAGCTGGATATACTTGCGGGGCCTGCGGCGAAAATGGCTTCAAAGGATATGGAGAAAAATCTTGGTATCCCGACTGTTGAGGGCTATGTTACCTACAGGGAGCAGGATATCGACGCATTTTACACACGCCTTTCCGAAGCCCTGGGCGAAGATCTTCTTCCCCTTACAGCGCCCTACCGTGACAAGGCAAGGCAGAAGATAGCCGAAGCAAAGGCTGTTATAGGGGATTACCCCATAGCAGTGGATTATCAGGCGGTGCTTAGGCCTTTTTCGCTGGCGCTTATGCTGGCTGAAAACGGCTTCAGAGTCGCAATGGTGGCATCGGACGGTATTCCCGCTTTTGAGCAGGAAAACTATGAAAAGCTTATGGAGCTTGTGCCCGACCTGCTGCTTGTGAACCCGCTCCACCACGATTCGGTGAAGTTCGGGCTTACGGACAAGGATTTCCTCTGCATCGGCTTTGACTGCGGCTACATCACAGCCTCCGACAAGGTGGCAAACCTTATGGAGGACGATTATATGTACGGCTATGACGGCGTTTGCCGCCTTATGGATATGCTTATAGCTGCCTTCAATGAAAAGGCTGACGTAAGCGAGATGATAGAGAAAGCGGGGCTGATAATATGAGCAGACTTTCGATCACACTGCCTCCTCTGGCGCCTGATTATTCGGGAGCGGCATCTGCTTTCTTTGACCTTGGCGGCATAGTTGTTATGCACGACGCATCAGGCTGCACGGGAAATTACACTGGCTATGATGAACCACGCTGGCTCAATTCCCGCTCGGCGGTATATTGCTCGGGACTGCGCCGCATGGACGCCGTTCTGGGAAATGACGACAAGTTCATTCAGATGGCGCTCAATGCTGCCGAGAGCTTTGATCCCACGCTTATCGCATTCCTTGGAAGTCCCGTTCCCATGATAATAGGCACCGACCTTGAGGGAATGGCTGCCGAGGCGGAGGCTGCCAGCGGAATACCCTCCTTCGGAATAAACTCCACGGGAGAAAGGTATTATCACAAGGGCGCTTCCGAGGTGTTCATCAAGCTGATAAAGCGTTTCGCAAAGCCCTTTGAGGGGGAAAGAAGCAAGGACGTGAAAAAGGTTAACGTTCTTGGCATGATTCCCCTTGACGTAGGCGGCGAGATGAATTATCACGCTGTAACAAAGTTCATCACCGACAGCGGCTATGAGCTGGTGGCAGATTTTGCAATGGGACTTTCGATAGCTCAGATAGAGCGCTGCCCAAGTGCCGATATGAACATTGTGGTATCCCTTTCGGGGCTGGACACAGCGGAATATATGCAGCAAAAGTACGGTATTCCCTTTGTGTGCGTAATGCCCCTCGGCAGCGGACAGAATCTTAAAGACAAGATAAACGGCACAGAAAAGCTCACAGCTGTCCATGACGGCAAAAAGGTGCTTATCATACATGAGCAGGTCTTTTCCAACTCCCTCAGGGAATGTGCGGAGGAGATCGGCAGCTCGCAGATAACAGTGGGCAGTATGCTTGACCTTGACAGCAGACTTTCAAGAGACGGCGACCTTGACCTTCCTGATGAAAAATCGGTGAGAAATGCAGTAAACAGCGGAGAATATTCCCTTGTGTGCGGCGACCCCGAGATAAAGAAGCTGATAAAGCGTGATGATGTTGATTTTCTCCCGCTTCCTCATGCGGCTGTATCCAGCAAGCTTCACTGGAATGAGTATCCCTGTTATATAGGCGGAGAAATGGAGAACATTATCCGCAGGATAGCAAACCCATAACGAAAGGACTTTTGAGATGAAACTGAAAAAAATTATTGCGTGCGCAGCGGCTTTTGCAATGACAGCTACCTGCTTTGCAGGCTGCGGAAGCGCATCTGACTCGGCTGCCGATACATCGGCTGAGACCTCTGCTGTTGCAGAAAACGACAGTGCTGCCGATACTTCCGAGGAAACTTCGGGCGAGGAGACCTCCGACAGCACTGACGGCGAAGCTGACCCCGAAACAAGAACTATCGTTGACCACACAGGCGCAGAGGTAACACTTCCTGCCAATATCGACAGAGTTGTTATTTCCTCTATCCTCCCTCTTCCCTCCGTTTACTGCCTGTTCAGAGGATCTGCTGATGATATCATCGGTATTCACCCCAGCTCAATGGCTGCGGCTGAAAATTCCTATCTTATAAATGTTTTCCCCGAGATTGCAAATGCCGATACAAGCTTTGTTGAAAACGGCGCGGTAAATATCGAGCAGCTGCTTTCTATGGAGCCTGATGTTGTGTTCTACTCCGCTGCAAATACCGAGGAGCGTGACCTTTACGACAACGCAGGCATTCCCGCAGTAGGCTTCTCCACCACAATGGCAGGCTACGACTGCATCGAGACCTATGCTGACTGGATAGAGCTTCTTGGCGATATCTACGGCGATTCCGAGTCCGCTGACAAGATCATCGAGTATGGCAGAAACACAGCTTCCGAAATAAAGGCTGTTACCGATAACATAGCCGATGAGGATAAGCCCAAGGTTCTTATTCTCTTCAATTATGCCAACGGCGTTATCACAGCAGGCGGCTCTGACTTCTTCAGCAAGTACTGGATCGAGACCGCAGGCGGAATAAATGTTGCTGCCGATCTTTCAGGCTCTGCCGAGATAAATATGGAGCAGGTGTATGAGTGGGATCCCGATATTATCCTTATCACAAACTTCAGCCCCTATCTCCCTGAGGACCTTTACAACAACACCATCGAGGGTCATGACTGGAGCACCGTATCTGCTGTAAACAACGGCAAGGTATATAAGTTCCCCCTGGGTATGTACCGTTGGTTCCCTCCCTGCTCCGATACTCCTCTGGTACTCAAGTGGCTTGCAAAGACTATTCAGCCCGAGAAGTTCGCAGACATGGATATGGACAGCGAGATAAAGAGCTACTACAAGGAATTCTACGGCGTAGAGCTTACCGATGATGATGTTCAGAACATCTACACCCCCGCAAGCGAAGCTTCAGGAAAGACAAAGTAAATAACTATAAACGGAGCCTGCGTTTCCGCACTTACGGAGGACGCAGGCTCATACAGCAACCCTCAGGAAAGGTATGGTCGCATAAATGGAAAATAAAGCAAAGAACGGCAAAGCGGGAGTTTTATTTTATCTGATAATGATATTGCTTCCCCTGCTTGCTGCGCTGATATGCCTTGGTATCGGACGATATTCCCTTACGCCCTCCGAGACCGTAAAGGTGCTCTTTTCAAAGCTGACAGGAGCAGATGTTGACAAGACAGCGGCAACGGTAATTTATAACGTCCGTCTGCCGAGAATACTTCTTGCCGCTGCGGTGGGCGCAGGACTTTCCTGTGCGGGAGCGGCATTTCAGGGACTTTTCTCAAACCCTCTTGCGACCCCCGATACTCTGGGCGTAGCAAGCGGAGCGTCCTTCGGTGCGGTGCTTGCCATGCTTTTCGGAGGAAATCTTGTGGCAATACAGCTTACAGCACTGGTTTTCGGACTTTTATCCTGCTTTGTGACCTATTCCATAGGAAAGACAAAGGGCAGGAGCAACATCATTATGATAGTCCTTGCAGGTATCGTTATATCTGCCGTGTTCGAGGCGCTGGTATCGCTGCTCAAATATCTTGCCGACCCTGAGGATCAGCTGCCGCAGATAACCTACTGGCTCATGGGAAGCATGTCAAGGGCGACATACGGCAACCTTGCGCTGGGAATACCTTTTATAGCTATCGGTGTGCTTATCATCTTCTTGCTGAGATGGCGCCTTAATATCCTTTCCCTTAACGAGGACGAAGCACATTCGCTGGGAATGAACACTCAGCTTATGAGAGTGGCATTCATCGCCGCTTCATCAATGATAACCGCCTCCTGCGTTTCAATGTGCGGTCAGGTAGGCTGGGTCGGACTGCTTATCCCTCACATCGCCCGCATGATGAAGGGCAACAATAACTGCACCGTTGTCCCCATAAGCATCTGCCTCGGCGCATTTTTCATGATAGTGATGGACACCTTCGCAAGAAGCGCCACCGCCGCCGAGATACCCATTTCCATACTTACGGCGATAATAGGCGCACCTGTATTCATTATTCTGCTGAAAAAAACAGGAGGTGCATGGTCATGAATTTTGAGGTCAAAAACGGCTGCTTCGGATATAAGAAAAAGCAGATCCTCAATGATATCAGCTTTTCCGTAAATGACGGAGAGGTCATGTCGGTGCTGGGTTCAAACGGCGTGGGCAAGACCACTCTCATCAAGTGCATGATAGGTCTGCTCAAGTGGAAAAGCGGCTGCTCCGAGCTGGACGGCACCAATATCTCACAGCTGCACCACAGGGAGCTGTGGCAGAAGATAGCATATGTGCCACAGGCAAAGGGTTCGGCATTTTCCTACAGCGCAATCGACATGGTAACTCTTGGCAGAAGCGCACATCTGGGCACATTTTCCCAGCCCGGCAAAGAGGACAGGGCTGCCGCCGAAAGGGCAATGGAGGACATGGGCATAACATATCTTCACGACAAGCTCTGCAACGAAATGAGCGGCGGTGAGCTTCAGATGGTGCTTATCGCAAGGGCGCTGACCATTGACCCCTGTATGCTGGTGCTTGACGAGCCTGAGTCCAATCTGGACTTTAAAAACCAGCTCATAATCCTTGATACCATTAAAAACCTTTCGGAAAAGCGTGGCATATCTGCCATAGTGAACACCCATTATCCCGAGCACGCACTGAAAATATCCGACAAGGCGCTGATACTCAACCGTGACGGCACCAGTGAATACGGTGCGGCGGAAGAGGTCATCAATGAGGAAAATATGCGCAGGTCGTTTTCCGTGCAGGTCTATATCGACAACTTTGAATATGAGGGTGTCCGCCATAAAAGCGTAGTGCCTTTGTATCTTGTGTAACAAAATATAGTCTGGTAACATAGTCGGATATTGGTGATCATCATAACATATCCGACTATATTTTTTTCATATTAAAAGCGCCGTCTTGTATTTTCCCGCCGCATATGATATAATCATATTATCATAATATATGGGGGCGCTTTTATGAATACGGACGAGAAAAAGAAAATTGCCGAGCTTGAAAAGGATATAAAAAAGATGCAGAAGGATCACCGCCGCACCTTTGCTGAGTTTGAACATAAAAAAAGCCTGTCCGAGCGTGTAACGGACAGGCTTAAAAAGATATTTACTCGATAATTACTGTGAAAGGACCGTCGTTTAACAGCGAGACCTTCATATCCGCTCCGAAAATGCCACGCTCTGTGTGAGCGTATTTTTCCAGCTCCTTGCAGAAAAATTCGTACAGCGGTTCTGCCAGATCGGGGCGTGCCGCATTTGTAAAGCTGGGGCGGTTGCCGTGGGAGCAGTCCGCATATAATGTGAACTGGGACACACAAAGTATATCGCCCTCAACGTCTTTGAGCGAAAGATTTATCTTGTCGTTTTCATCGGAAAATATTCTCAGTCCCGATATTTTCTTTGCTACCCTTATACAGTCGGCTTCTGTGTCGCCGTGGGTAAAGCCCACCAGCACCAGGAAGCCTTTTTTTATTTCTCCCGTTACTTTTCCGTCAACCTCGACCTTTGCCCGGGTGACTCTCTGAACTACTGCTCTCATACATTACCTTTCCTTTTATGATTCCACCACACGGTTCTTGCCAGAGCGCTTGCCCTTGTACAGCCTTTCGTCCGCCAGGGCGATTATATCATCGGTGGATTTGCCCTCCGACCTTTCGGCAACGCCTATGGTAAGGGTGCATTTTATTGCCTGACCGTCGCTGTCAACGGACATTTTCTCAACCTGTGAGCGTATTCTCTCCGCTGCCATAGCTGCGGGATTAAGGGAAGTTCCGCTTATAAGGATAAGTATTTCCTCGCCGCCCCATCTGCATACAAAATCGTCTTCACGGAGGCTTGAAACGATTATCTTTGATATCGCCTGAAGCACCTTGTCGCCGCTCTTATGGCCATATGTGTCGTTGACCTTTTTAAAATCGTCGATATCGCACATAATAATGGAGAAATCGTTGGGACATGACATTGCAGCGGCAAGAAACTTATCCATGCTGCGGCGGTTGTAAAGCCCTGTGAGGGCGTCAATGCCTGCAATTCGGTCAAGCTGGGCGTTCTGATTTTCAAGCTTTGTGTGGGCTGATTTTATCTCACGCAGGAATATGAGCGAGAACAGCACCAGCATCGCAAAGGTACACAGTGAGTTGAAAATGTATATCCAGAATGAAGGCTCATCGGGGATAGTGTAAAGCGGATCGGTCTTGTAGGAGATGAATTTGCAGCTAACAAAGGTTGCAAGGGAGCAAAGACCGATAAGCAGCGTTTCATACAAAGTGGAATTTTCGCTCAGCGAGAAGTGCATATAGAATATTATCGGCGTTATTCCGATGATATACATGGGGAAGCCCGTATCCCAGCCCACAAGTATCGTTGCGATATAAGAGTGAAGGCTTATCTCCACAAAGGTTATGTAGTAAAGGGGGATATAAAGCTCCTTTTTTACCAGTATGCCGCAGCTGAGGTAACATATGGTGCTGAAAATATTGAAAATGACCATTGGGTACACGCCGAACGCCGCAAAGATGAAGATAAGCATCAGATGGACGAATGCGCAGCACATCTGGAGTATGGTGTATTTTACTTTATTTGTGATCTTCATATCCGACTGGAGCAGCTCGGACGAGAAAAATTTATCCTTGGTAATGTTCATGAGCGGGATCCTTTCCTGAATGCCGGCTTTGGGTCAGAGCCAAAGCACCTGAGAGTGACAGTATGTTCAAATATTATATTCGGGAAGATAAAAAAATGTTCCCGACATAAATCAACAAAATCCTCTGCCTATATTATCGGCAGATAATTTAAAAACTTTAGCGCAAAATAAATATTTATTTTAAATTTTTACCGCTGTTTTTGTAAGTTTTGGCATTTATGTTTATTTTCAGGCTCATAATTGTTCAAGGTGAATATTTTTCATACCGATGCAGATAATATCAGTGAGGTATATGCAGTGTGATACGTTTTGTTGAAAACAGTTTTATACTTCATCGGGTTTGCATTTACAGAAGGAGACTTCTGAAAGTAATAGTCTGAAAGGAGACTTACCTATGTTTGACAAGATCGCACTTGTTCTGCTCATTATCGGCGGACTGAACTGGGGACTGGTTGGTATTTTCAGCTTTGACCTTGTTGCGTGGCTTTTCGGCGGTACAGGCGCTATCCTCAGCAGGATAGTGTATATCCTTGTGGCACTGGCTGCGGTGTGGTGTATTACTCTGCTGTTCAGAGAGCCTGCGGGCGCTGAAGCTCACAGCCACTGATAGACCCATAATAAAAAATAACCCCTGACTTTTGCGGTCAGGGGTTATTTTATACTGATCACCAATTAAAAACTATACAAAAAATCGATCATAATCTTGCGTATATGGATTATGCGATGATTTTTTGTCTATAGTTTTATTGGGGATCAGTATTATATTATGCGTTCATTCTGCTTTTACCATCATTTTCAGCCGCTTTGCATCGTTATAATCAAAGCCGAACTTTTCATAAAAAGGTATCTTGTCGGGAACAGCGCAAAGCTCTGCAAAAATATCAGTGCCGCTTACACCGTTTTGCCTGATGAATTTAAGCAGCTCATCTATAAGCAGCCGTCCGATGCCCTTTTTCTGATATTCGGGCTTTACAGCTACGTCCTTTATGTAGTAATTAAGCCCCATGTCGCCAAGAAGCCTTGCCATGGCAACAGGCTTGTCGCCGTCATAGACCGATACCCTGAAAAGCGTGTGCTCCATTGCAAGGGCTATCTGCCGACTGTCGGGGGCGTCGCCCCATACCGACTGCCATATCTCGGTAAATTCATCGGCGGTAAGTTCGTTGTATTTTACTGTTAATCCGTCCATATTATCACTCCTGTTCGGTAGCTGTGTCCTTATAAAATCTGTAGGTGTATGCGTGTCCCTTTTTGCCTGTGCGGACTGCAACGCCGCCCCTTTGCAGGGCGCTGAGAGCCAGCTGTGCGGTCTGCCTTGGGATATTTGCCGCTGCCGCCAGATCTGCCGTGGTGTAATCCTCGTCCATAAGGCAGGGGATAAGCTTTTGCCAGTCCTCGGGGCAGGTGATGTTCACTTCATCAATAAGCGCTGTGGGGATACGGTCGCAGACGGAAAGCCTGCCTCTCCTGTTCTTTTTCCGACCGATGCTTTCGGGTGGGATACGAAGCTCGTCCGCTTCAAGCAGCATGATAGTGAAGCTGAGATTTTCATGCAGCAGAAATTCCGATATGGGAAAAAGCTCCGTAAAAATATCATATGCCGAGCCTTTCAGGGGAGATGTGCGGCGGCTCTTTACCTCGCCCGTGTCGTCGTCCAGCGTTACGATGACCTTTTTTACATAAACGGGATAGACCACCGTTACCCGTGATATGGGCAGAAACTCAGCAAGCTTTCCCCTTAGATGGGAAAAGCTTGCTGTCTGCATCTCTATAATTCCGCTTTCGCCCACAATGTCGGCGATATAGCTGCCTACCTTCTGCTCCTGTGAATCGTGGTATGGCTCAAAGTAATTTTTCAGCACCGCATGCACGGAGCGTTCGCTTTTGGTGCCAATGCCCTTTTGCAGCCTTCCACCCGATGTCACCGTGCGGCAGGCAGTCTCGAACCTGAGCCTGTCTATCATTCCGCAGAGCTTTCGGCAGAAGTGTTTGATGTGCTTCCCGATGCGCCGCAGCTTTCCATTATAGCGCTTACGATCTCGGGGAATCTCCACTCAAAGCTTGTTCTGTTGAAGAGACCGAAGTTCTCACCGTTTCCGGTGAAAGCGTTGTTGTCCCACCAGATGCAGGGGATACCCGCTTCGGTCGCCTTGGATACGTAGTATTTAGCGCAGGCAGCTCTCGGCTCGGTGTTGAAGGTGCGGTTTCTTGTGCCGTACTCGCCGATGATGACCGCCTGACCCTTGTCGATGTATCTTTCCTTGAGCTTTGACATCAGTTCATCAATGTCCTTGGTGTCGGCAAAATTGTCGGCACTCCATTCAGATGTGCCCGATGCGTTGTCTGCCAGAGCAAAGGTGTAGGGGAGATATGCGTGAACGGAAACTATCACCTTGTCATCGGCGGGGATAACAAAGTCGTTCAGAACGCTGTCCATAGTGGAAGCAGCGTAGGTGGGTATCATAAGGTGACGCTTTTCATTGTTGCCGCCGCTTGCACGTACAGTCTCAACAAAAGCGGCATTGAGCTGGTTGATGACCTCTCTTGCCTCCTGATTTCCGCCGTTCCATTCCATGGGAGTGCCCTTGAGACGGGGTTCGTTCATGCCCTCGAATATGAGCTTTTCATCATAGTCCTTGAAGTAATCGGCGATCTGAGCCCAGAGAGCACGGAGAATTTTCTCGGCGCTTTCCTCATTGTCCGCAGTGGGCATATGCCATTCCTCGTGGTGCATATTGAGGATAACGAACATATCATTGTCAATGCCGTAATCCACAACTTCCTTGACTCTTGCAAGCCAGTCAGCCTTGATAGTGTAATCTGGAGCCTCGCCGAACTTGCCCTCCCAGGTCACAGGTACACGCAGAACGTTGAAGCCCTGAGCCTTTACGCTGTCTATCATTGCCTTTGTGGTAACAGGCTGACCCCATGCAGTTTCCCAGTCAGTGGGAGTTTCGCTGCCTGTGGGGTTGGTGATCGTGGAATCCAGAGTATTTCCCAGATTCCAGCCCGTTTTCATCTCGCCGATAAGCTCCATTGAGGTGATATCACGGATAGTCTTTGCGTCAGCTGCGTCAGCTGCGTCCGATGCGCTTTCGTCGCCCTTGCCGCAGGCGGTGAACATTCCCACTGACATTACAGCTGCCAGCAGTAAAGCGGTAAGCTTTGATTTTTTCATATTTCATTCCTCCATAATGTTTGGGTGTTTTTAACAACATCTTATTATATCACATTGCACAAAGGATTTCAACAGGTTTGGAATATTTTAGCACGGATAATTATTTGTCCTGTTTTTCGCCCGGGTAATGTGATATTATAGTATCAAAGAAGCAGAAACAATGAGACCCAAGGAGGAAATATGTTCGATTTTTTTAATAACAGGCTTTTTGATCTTAACCGTGACGGCAAAGTGGATATTTTTGAAAAGGCTTTTGTTTATCACACTCTCTTTGAAGATGATGATAAAAATGTCAGCCGCAATGATGATTACGATGATGACGATTGCGATGAATGTGATTGCGATGACTGCGATGATGATTTTTACGACTTCTGATTTTGCATTTCACCCCGAATAAAATGCAGCTTGCCGCAAAAGCCTTGATTTGCAAAGTCCCTTCTGGTATCATAATATTAGAACATGACACAGAAAGGACCGATGATATGAACATCATACGTGCAGATAAGCTTACAAAGCAGTACGGCGATTTCAAGGCTGTAAACGGCATATCCTTTACCGTTGAAAAGGGCGAGCTTCTGGGCTTTCTCGGAGTAAACGGAGCGGGAAAATCCACCACCATAAATATGCTTTCCACCCTTATCCCGCTCACCTCGGGCAGTGCCGAGATATGCGGCTTTGACGTGATGAAAAACGCCCCCGAGATACGCAGGCGAATAGGCATTGTATATCAGCAGAACTGCCTTGACGATATGCTCACCGTAAAAGAAAACCTTATATGCAGGGGAGTGCTCCACGGTGCTTCATCTTCGGAAGCCAAAAAGCGGCTCACGGAGCTGGCGGACATTCTTTCGCTCAGCGAATTTATAGGCAAGCGCTACAAGACCCTTTCGGGCGGTCAGAAGCGCAGATGTGAGATAGCTGCCGCCCTTATGCACACCCCCGATATCCTTTTCCTTGACGAGCCTACCACAGGTCTCGACCCAGCCTCGAGAAAAGATGTGTGGAAGACCGTGGAGCAGCTCCGCTCAGGCACGGGAATGACTGTTTTCCTTACCACTCATTACATGGAGGAAGCGGCAGGCGCAAACCGCATCATCATCATCGACAAGGGCGCAGTCCGTGCGGAGGGCACTCCCTTTGAGCTGAAAGAGCGATATGCCTACGATTCCTGCAGGCTCTACTGCTCTGCCGAGAAGCTCTCTCTGTTGGACGGCGTGCTCAGGGCAATGGACATTTCACCTCGCCCGGAGGATTACGGAGTGTCATTCAGAGTAAGATCCACTGTAGATGCGCTTCCTGCCATTGAAAAGGTAAAGTCCATGATAAGCGGCTTTGAAGTTATACAGGGAAATATGGACGATGTTTTCCTGAACGCAGTGGGCAGCACAGCTGAGGAGGGAAAGTAAATGGGAAAGCTTACTGAATTTGTTAAAAGAAATATGAAAATATATCTGCGGGACCGTTCTGCGGTGTTTTTCTCGCTGATGACCATGATAATAGTTATCGGACTTATGCTGCTGTTTCTGGGGGATATGAACGTGGAAGCGGCCACGAAAATGCTGTCCGCCCTGCCGGGCAGAGACGCACAGGCTGACGAAGCCAATGCAAAGCTCCTTGTGCTTATGTGGACCTGCGCAGGCATTATCCCCATAAATGCCGTTACCGTTGCCATCTCCGCCCTTTCACCTATGATAAAGGACAGAGCTGAGGGCAGGATAAATTCCATCTACACCGCCCCTGTCAGCAGGCTTACGGTTTCAGCGGGATATATCTGCTCCACTTGCTTTTCCGCAATAGTCATCTGTATCCTTACCCTTGTGATCTCCGAGATATACTGCGTGACCCAGGGAGCGGAAGCCTTTTCCTTTGCCGCTCACATGAAGCTGCTGGGAATGATCGCCGCAAACTCCTTTACATATTCGTCACTGGTGTATCTGCTTTCCGCAGCCGCCAAGACCGAGGGCGCATGGAGCAGCATAGGTACAGTTATCGGCACCCTTGTGGGATTTATCGGCGGCATATATCTTCCCATAGGCACTCTTTCCGACGGCATTGCCGCAGTGCTCAAATGCACGCCTGTTATATACGGCACATCAATGTTCAGGCAGATAATGACAGCCGATATCATGGAAAAGACCTTTGAGGGCGCTCCCGCAGAAATGGTAGAGGAATATTCCAAAGCCATGGGAATTTCCCTTGAAGTCTTTGACAAGGACGTTTCCATTGCCGCAGGCGTGCTTATAGTCCTCGGAGCGGGAGTTCTGTTCCTTGCCCTTGGGGCGCTGGCAACAAAATACGCACGCAGAACAGACAGATAAGAGAGGTTTGCATGAGAGTTATTATAGAAAAGCCTGCCGACGGCGATGAGGACGAGATAATCGTCAGGTGCAGGGAGCCGGACGATGAGATAATGTCGCTCATATATTCCATAGCGGCAGGCAGGAGCAAGCTCACCGCCTATTCCGAGGACGGCATAGTAAAGCTTTCACCCAAGGAGATATTCTACTTTGAAGCGGTGGATAACAAGGTCTTTGCTTACTGCGAAAAGCAGGTCTATGAGATACGCCGAAAGCTTTACGAGCTGGAGGAGACCTTTGAAAACTCAGATTTTCTGCGCATATCAAAATCCACCATCGTAAATGTTTCGAAGATAGTAAAGCTTGTGCCCTATTTTAACAGCAGGCTGGAGGCTGTGCTTGAAAACGGTGAGAGGACTATAATTTCAAGGCAGTATGTGCCTGACCTTAAAAGGAAGCTGCGTGTGGAGGAGGACAGAAGATGAGATTTTTAAAAGAGCTTTGCCGCTTTTTTGTGCAGATAACCACAGGAATACTTATCATCTGCGCCATAAATTATTCCGTATGGGGCAGCGGTGAGCTTCCCGCAAACATTCTCTGGCAGATAGTTCTGTCGGGAGCGGTAACGGCGGTCATTACCGAAATAGTAATGTCCCTGCCCGAGCCTGAGACGAAAAAAAGGTTCGTTTTATACACCGCTCTGCACTATGTTGTGCTCTGCATAGTAATGTCGGTGATAGGAATGCTGTTCGACTGGGTATCAAAAACAGTTCTGGGAGTGCTTCTGATGTGCCTGAGCGTGGCGGCGGTATATGCCTTTACCATGGCAGTGACATATTTTACAAGCAAGCGTGATGCCGATGACCTTACAAAGCTGATAAGGTCAAAATACAGGAAAAAGTAAAAAAGTCCTCCGATATCACATTTAACTGATATCGGAGGACTTTTTATACTAATCTTTAATCGTTCTATAGACAAAGCCGACAGATGAAATAAGACCAGTCTAGGAAAGCGACTGCAGGCGGGCTTGTCGCCCGGCAAGGGAGCTTGACGAAGAATGGGCTTATTTCAGCCGAGGATTTGTCTATAGGTTGATTGAGGATTAGTATTATATGCTTATTACCAATCACTGTCCCAGTCGGAATCGTTATAATCCCAGCTGTCGTTGCTGTCCCAATCCCAGTCGTTATCGTCCCAGCTGTCGTTTTCCCAACTGGAATCGTTGGCATACCGGCTGTTCTCGAAAGGCTCTATTCCGTAATCGGTGGAATATCCGCTTTCGCTGTAGTCGCTGTAATGGCTTGTAAGCTCCTTGTCAACGGACTGAGCAGGCTCCCAGCTGCTGCTGTAATCATCGTAGCGATACCAGTCGTTGGAATAGTAATAATAGTCGTCGTTGTATGTATAATATCCGCTGTCGGGTGTGGATTTTACGGAGATAGCAACGAGAACGAATATGCCTATTATAACTATTATCAGCGGAGTGTATTCAAGGAGCGACTTTATGGGCGATTTTTTTTTGCGTGGCTTGTCATTTCCGCCCGATGATGAGCTTGCAGCCTTTTTTCCCTTGCGGATACTTACCTCCGACTTCATTTTCTGATAAAGCTCATTTACCGCATATGCCTCGTCTGTGCCCTGATATCTTACGGTTCGGCTGCCGTCCGCCTTGTTTTTATAGACGATGAAGTTGCCCTCATCGTCCTTGTATATGCCGAATGCCTTAGGCTCGGTGAAGTTCTCACCGATGAAAAAGCGCATCTGCTTCAGCGGCAGATTATGCTTTTGGCAGAAGGCTTTAAGCTCCTCAATGGTTTTGGGTATGCCGTCTGCGCTGCGCATCAGATGTTCGTTGACTGCGCCGCAGTTGGGGCATTTTTCGTCGGTATCCTTTATAAAGCTGCCGCAGTAGTTGCATTTTAGCTTCATATTCTACTCCTTTCAAAGTTATATATCGGTTTCTTCCATTCCGTCAAAAATGCTGCCTGTAATGTTGTAAACGTCGTCAATGGGGATATGCTTTCCGTTTTCAAACACCAGCTGTCGGTCATATTCGTCTATCACACGGATATTTCCCACAAAGTCCTCCATGCGTCCCCCTGGCTTTTTGCCGTCGGGGATAAAATAGTTCACGGTTATCTCGGGACGGTCGGAGAGAATTGTTTTAAGGAACGAAAGCTTGGTGTTAAGCTCGTTTATCTTATCCTCGTCAGGCTCGGGGCGGCTGTCCGTAAGTCTGGCGGCTTCCTTTACCGCTTCCTCATAGCCCGTGAGAGCCGCAAAGGGGGAGAACTGCGCCGCACGCTCGTGAAGCGTCATTTTTCTGCGCTGAGACTGTGGGCGGGGCATATTTATGATATCGTCATATTTGTGGCTTTCCATATTATCTCCTGAACCTTTCCCCGGCAAGCTCTATGAACTGCCTGCGTGTTATGCCGCCGAACTTTTCCGCAAAGCTGTCGCATGGGTCTGCGCAGTCGGATAGCCCCAGATGCTCCGCAAGAGCCGCTTTAAGCTCTGTTTCTTTGGGACTGTAGGGTATGATGCCCGCCTTGTATCCGTTGCGGTCAACATTTATCCCCAGCGCAACTCCGCCGTAATGCTTCCCTGTGCCGTACTTTTTTATGATATCCTCAGTCTCATTGTCATAATCCCAGACCGTAAGGTTCCAGATGATCTGCCTGCGGTAAGTGTTTGCGGAAAATCCCAGGTCAATGTCATTTTCCGCAAGCTTTTTGGAGCAGACTATGGGATAGGTCTCCCACAAGATCTCATTGTCCTGAGCTATTCTCATTTCCATAAGCGGGATATTTTCAAGCTCGTCTGCTGTCATATTGCCGTTTTCCGTTACAATGGCATACTGGCGGAAGATTATTGGCTGGGTCATAAGGCTGTGGAGAGGGTGAGCCTGGGGAAGCTCTGCCCATTTTTCCAGCCGGCGTACCTTGCATATTATCAGTCCATAAGTGTAAAGCGATGGCGTGAGCTGTACACGGAAGATATCTCCCGCAGTGAATTTCACCGTAACACGCTTTTTGCTGCGGAAATTTTCGAGCAGAGCGTCATAGCCGCAGGAACTGTCGCACATGGCAATGTACCGCTGGGAAAAGCTGAAAAAGTCCTCTTTTCGGGGCAAAGATTCAAAAGGTATCGGAAGCTGTTGGTCGTTGGAGCTGTTATAGGAGCTGACTCCGTGGGAGTTTTGTCCTATGCCTATCACCAGATGCCCCAGCATATATGTGGGAGTTTGCAGCAAAGAGGGGGTAACAGGCTGTTCCCGTCCCCGTGAGGTCTTGGGGAGCACTGTCCGCCTGCCGTTGGTGGCGGCGTTCATATCCGACTCCAGATAATATATGCCTCTGTCCGTGCTGCTTTCAACGATAAGCTTTTTTATAACATCGCCCTCGAACCATATTTCGGTGCGCTCTTTTACAGTGTCATTCACCTTGTAAAAAGCAAGCTTATCCCACTTTTGCTCAAAGGGAGCAAGCCCGTAGTAATGGCGGAGCCTGTCATCAAGGACGATCACATTGTCATTGCCGCTGTAATACTGCTCCTCTGAAGCGCCTTTTCTGCGCTTTGGCTCCTTTCGCTGAACGGAGCCTTTTTCGGGAATGAGCCTTTTGGCAATGTCACTGCCGAATTTCTCAGCCGCAGAGAAGTTTATGCCGTACTGTCCACGCCACAGGTGCAGGGGATAATATATGTCGGTCTCATAAACAAACTCACGCTTGCTGCAGGGCACAAAGCCCTCGGCATAGCTTTTATGCTCGGGAGTATCGAAAAATCCGCAGGAGGACAGCACCCCAAGCACGGAATATGCGTCGGGTACGGTAAGAGGAAGGCTGTCTTCCGCAGTGATAAGCTTTAAAAGTGCGTTGACCTTGTTGGCGGAGGATATTTCTTCCGCCAGCCCCAAAATGCGGTTCAGTATCCTGATATCCTCATCGCAGAAATTAACATCGGGGAGCTTTGCAAATTCCCGCAGGTCATTATACACATAGCCTGCGCAGCAGATGTCCATAAAATTCTTCTGCGGAGCCAGTCTGTTTCGGCAATGCTCTTTCATATCCTCAAAGCTCAGGTCATTGCCCTCGCTGAACTCCCCGCCGCATATTCCGCAGATATATCTGCCGTTGTAAGCGGAGACTTTTTCACAGCTGTGCTCAGGCAAAGCTTCTGCCCAGATAAGGCTGGAAAGTGCAGTCCTGTAGCGGAAGTCCCCTGTGGAAATGCTGTACAGAAAGCCCTTTACAGCTTTTTCATGGGTAACAGCTCCCACAGCTTCCTTTATTTTTCTGATAAATGTGTCGTGCTCCATAGGCTCAATAGCCGTAAGCACGCCCTTTTCGGTGCAGTAGGCTTCTTCCTCGGGTGAAAGCTCGCCCCTTTTGCACAGCAGCTTCAGCGCCTTTTTGTCCATATTTTTCCCCGTTACATTGCCATTCCTGCGGCATGACCCGTAGAAAAGGCTATCTGCAAATTAAATCCGCCTGTGTATGCGTCAACATCAATGACCTCTCCCGCAAAATACAGCCCCTTAACAAGCTTCGATTCCATTGTTTTCGGGTTTATTTCGGAGATGCACACTCCGCCGCCCGTCACTATGGCTTCATCAATGGGGCGGAAATCCTTTACGGTCACTGTCAGGTCTTTGAGCAGCTGCATAAGGGTGATGCGCTCTTTGCGGCTTATCTGATTTACCTTTTTGCCGCCGTCAATGCCCGAAAGCTTTACGATAACAGGGATAAGCTTTGCAGGCAGCAGCTTGCCCAGGCTGTTTATGAAATCACGGTTGGAATTGTCCGCAAAATCACGCTGTAAACGTGCGTCAAGAGTTTTTTCGTCCAGCGCAGGCTTCAGGTCGATGTGAACGGAATATCTGTCCCGCTGCATTTTGGAGATATGCCCCGATGCGGAAAGCACCAGAGGACCCGATATGCCAAAATGGGTGAAGAGCATTTCGCCCAGCTCGGAGTAAAGCACCTTTTCGCTCTCGTTGTCTTTCAGGGTGAGGGTCACATTTTTGAGCGACAGCCCCATTGCGTCCCTGCACCAGTCCTCCTCGCTTACCAGAGGAACAAGGGACGGTCTCAGGGGAGTTACCTTGTGACCCAGCTCCTTGGCAAAGCGGAAGCCGTCACCGTCCGAGCCTGTCTTGGGGTATGACCTGCCGCCGCAGGCTATAAGCACCGACGGAGCATGATATGCTATGCCGTCTGCCACAACTCCGGTAACGGCATTATCCTCAGTAAGTATCTTTGTGACCTTAGCATTTTTCACGGTTATAAGCTCACTGCGGTATTTTATAGCCCGCTCAAAGGCGATAACAATGTCCTCCGCCCTGTCGCTTACGGGGAATACCCTGTTTCCACGCTCGGTTTTAAGGGGAACGTCCAGACATTCAAAGAAGCTCATAACGTCCTCGCAGTCATAGCCCGAGTAGGCGGAGTACAAAAAGCGGCTGTTGGTGGGGATATTCTCAAAAAATTCCTCACGGGTGCAGTTGTTGGTCACGTTGCAGCGGCCCTTTCCCGTAATAAGGAGCTTTTTGCCCACACGCTGATTTTTTTCAAATATAATGACCGATTTGCCGCAGTCGGCAGCCGTTACGGCAGCCATAAGCCCTGCGGCGCCTCCGCCGATGATGATGCAGTCAGGCATAATATCTATCCTTTATTTATTTTCATAATCCTGGTCGTCGGATTTTTCAAATACCTCGTACTTGTCCCAGATGTATTCCAGACGCTCGAAGTTGTGGGAAACATATTCCTGCTTCCTCATTCCCACAGCGGAGATAAGGGCGTTGATAAGGCTCATGGGAGCTACCAGAGAATCCGCAAAGGAAGCCATGTCGCTGTGAGCCAGCAGAAGATGATCCGCATACTTTGCCAGGGGAGATGCCTTGCTGTCGGTGATGCCGATTACCTTTGCGCCGTTTTCATGAGCATATCTGAACGCCTTTACCGTGTGCTTGGAGTATCTGGGGAAGCTTACGCCTATCATGATATCACCCTCGCCCACGTTAAGTATCTGCTCGAACATTTCGCTTGTACTGGTGGTGTGGATTATCTTGACATTATCGAACATGATGTTGAAGTAGAAAACGATGAAACGTGCCAGAACCGATGCGGAGCGTGCGCCGATAACGTAGATGTTCTTTGCCTGAACGAGAGCGTCAACGGTGGTGTAGAACTCTTCCTTGTCGATCTCGTCGAGGGTCTTGCGTATCTGCTCGATATCGAAGTTAAGGACTCTGCTGAGAACGTCCTCGCCTGCCAGCTGGTCGTTCATAACGTTCATACGCTGAACTGTGGTGAGCTTGTTGCTGGTAAATTCCTTTAGCGCCTTCTGCATTTCGGGATAGCCCTCAAAGCCCAGCTCCGTTGCAAAACGAACAACGGTGGATTCGCTTACCCCTACGATATTGCCGAGCTTTGAAGCCGTCATAAATGCCGCCTTGTCATAGTGGCTGAGTATATACTCGGCAATTTTCTTGTGGCCCTTTGATAATTTCGGGAGTCTTTCGCTGAGAAGCGCAGGCAGACTGTTCTCCATAATGATCCTTCTTTCATTTTTATAGCTATAAATCCGCTGGGGTCATTCCCACAGTGAGTTTTGCAGACTGATTATATCACGCCGCCTTTTGGCGGTGGCAATGCTGTCGGTGATGTAAAAGCCGTCCTTTATGACAAGCACATCTCCCTCCTTGCAGCCTTTCAGCTGCGAAAGGGGAACGGTGAGCCTGTCATCGCCGTCATATATCACCGCACAGTCGGGTGTTATCCTGTCAAGTATCAGCATAGTTTATTTTCCTTTTGATACATATAGTTTTTCACCGTCCGAATAAACGGATACGGTGGAGGAAAGGTCGGTGCGGTAGATGCTGTTTGTATATTGCTCCAGCCGCTTCATGGTGCTGTCGGCAGGGTGACCGTAGGAGTTGCCCTCGCCGCAGGAAATAACGCACAGCTTCGGAGTTATCTCTTTTAAGAAAGCAGCCGATGATGATGTGGCGGAACCGTGATGACCTACCTTGTAGGCGGTGACATCAATGTCCTGACCGCTGTTTATCAGGTCCTTTTCGCCGTCCTTGGAAAGGTCGCCTGTAAGGAGCCATGATATTTTCCCCATATCTATCCTTGCGCATACGGAGTAGTCGTTCAGGTCATCATACTCAGCGCCCTTGACGGGAGCAAGAATAGTCATCTTCACGCTCTTTCCGTTGGCAGTGCCCAGGTCATACACCGTTCCCTCCTTTGCTGCGGTGAGCTTGCAGCCCTTGTTTTTTACCGCATTAAGGAAGTTTTCGTAGGTCTTTGTGGTGGGCACCATATTGTCGGGGAGCTTCGGCACGATTATTTTGTCCGCGCCGAATTCATTTATAACGTCCGCCATTCCGCCGATGTGGTCGGAGTGGGGGTGGGTGGCAATTATATAGTCAAGCCTTATTATCCCTTTTGAGCGGATAAACTCTGTGACTGCCGCTGCGCTTTCCTTTTCCCCTGCGTCTATGAGAACGCTTTTTGTGGGGGTGGTTATCAGAATGGAATCACCCTGACCCACGTCAATGACGAACACTCCGAAATCCCTTGCGCTGTCGGGGATATTCCCCCCACTGCTTTGGGAGGGCTTGTCAAATACGGTGAAGCCCAGAGCGTTCTGCACGTCGGAAAGCTTGATAACGCCTGTTTCCACCAGCGCTCCGAAGCATATCCCCACGCATATTATGAGGATTATCACGGAGGCGGGAAGCATTTTCAGCAGCCGTTTCAGTGCTTTTTCTTCCGCTGATCTTCTTTTTGCCATCTGTCATTCCTGCCTTTTGAAGCGAGAGGCGAGCCTGAGGCGTAAAGTGAACCTCTTACGCTGTTATTCGCCTGATGACGGTTTGCGGAATTATTATTGTGAGCCTTGCCGTGGGCGGGCTTTCCGCTGTGAGCCTGACTGCCCTTGCTTGACTGCTGCTTTGCAGCCTTTTCACGCAGATATGCGCTGTACTGCTCATCGGGCTTTACAAGGCAGTCCTTGCCCATGCCGATAAGATCGGTGCGGTGAGCCTTGATAAGAGCTTCTATGCACCTGCGGCGGTTTTCAGGCTTGAAATACTGGAGCAGCGCTCGCTGCATTCCCTTTTCCTCGGCAGTTTTGGGGACATACACCTTTTTCATGGTGTATGGGTCAAGCTCGGTGTAGAACATACAGGTGGAAATGGTTCCCGGAGTGGGGTAGAAATCCTGCACCTGCTCGGGGCGCATTTTCAGGCTTTTTAAGAACTGCGCCAGCTCCACAGCTTCTTTTAATGTGCTTCCGGGGTGAGAGGACATAAGGTAGGGCACAAGATACTGCTCCTTGCCTATCTGACCTGTCATTTTATAGAACTTGTCCTGGAATTTCCTGTAAGCCTCGATATGGGGCTTGCCCATCATATCAAGCACGGCAGCGGAGCAGTGCTCGGGAGCGACTTTCAGCTGACCGCTTACGTGGTATTCGATAAGCTCACGCATAAACTCGTCGTTCTCGTCCTCGATAAGATAATCGTATCTTATGCCGCTGCGGATAAAAACTCTCTTTACACCTTTAATTTTACGTATCTCACGGAGAATGTCAAGATATTCCTCATGATTTACCTCAAGATTTTTGCATGGCTCAGGCGCAAGGCACTTTCTGCCCTTGCACAGACCGTATTTCAGCTGATGTGTGCAGGAGGGGGCACGGAAGTTTGCGGTGGGACCGCCCACGTCGTGGATATAGCCCTTGAAATTGGGGAGCGTGGTGAGAAGCTTTGCTTCCCTCAGAATGCTCTCCTTGCTTCTTACGGAAATTCGCCTGCCCTGGTGGAGTGCGATGGAACAGAAGTTGCAGTTTCCGAAGCACCCTCTGTTGTGGGTGATGGAGAACTCCACTTCCTTTATTCCGGGAACGCCGCCCTCCGCCTCGTAAATGGGGTGATAGGTGCGCATATAGGGCAGCTCGTAAACGTGGTCAAGCTCGGGTGTGGTAAGGGAAAGGGCTGGGGGCAGCTGAACGAGCATTTTTGAGGTCTGACGCTGGATAACAGTCTTGCCGTAAACCTCGTCCTGCCAGTCGTATTGTATCTTGCACGCCTTGGCGTATTCTTCCTTATTTTCCCTGCACAGCGCAAGAGAGGGACATTCCGCCGCACCCAATGGCGTGTCCTTAGGGTCGCACAGATATGCTGTTCCACGGATATCACGCAGGTCATGGATATTTTCGCCCTTTGCAAGGCGGTTGCATATCTCAACTATCTGGTGCTCGCTCATGCCGTACATCAGCAGGTCGGCGCCGCTGTCCTCCAGAATTGAGGGGCGGACTGCGTCGTCCCAGTAATCATAGTGGGCAAACCGCCTGAGAGATGCTTCCAGACCGCCAAGCGCCACGGGCATATCATCGCCGTAAATTCGCTTTACCGCCTTGGAATACACTATAGCCGCACGGTCGGGGCGCTTGCCTGCTCTTCCGCCTGCGGTGTATGCGTCATCGGAGCGTTTTTTCTTTGCGGCGGTGTAATGGGCCACCATTGAGTCGATGTTGCCTGCAGTTATGAGAAAGGCGTACTTGGGTCTGCCGAGCTTTGTGAAATCTCTGTCGCTGTGCCAGTCGGGCTGAGCGATGATACCCACAGTAAAGCCCTGATCTTCTATCATTCGGGAGATTATGGAAATTCCGAATGAGGGGTGGTCAACATAGCTGTCACCCGTGATGCAGATAAAATCCAGCTGAGAGATATTTCTCTCCGCCATGTCTTCTTTTGAAATCGGTAAAAACGGCATATTATCACCCTTTTTTCAAATCAGATTAGGATATCATAATTTACAAAAGCTATTGATACATATACAAAGCCTGCTACTGCCAATAAATACAGCCAGATATTCAGAACAAACATGAATTTCAGCATGATTGTAAACAGAAGATTTTCGCAGTCCGCTTCATATTTTTTCATTGCAATAAAGGAAGCAATACAGCCTCCTGCAAGGCTTAGAGAAATTGTCAGTGCTTTTAATACCGCACTGTGGCTTTTTATTGCCTTAGTGCATATAAACAGGGCAGCCGCATTTGCAATAATCAACCAGATAAGCAGCTGACGATGACTTATATACAAAAAATACAGCATGTATATCGAGACTTTGTTTATCAGCAATGTAACTGTTATGCACAGCACTGCTGCGGTAATGTAAACCCGTTTTCCGCCGAAAAAGAACTCTGTAATGGGGAGCCTGAAGCCTTCATCGGGCTTGCCCTCAAAATCCTTCAGCATCAGATGATTTAAAATCGTGGCTGTACTGATGACAACAATAAGCACAAAAACGAAAACAACCTTGCCAAGTACATTTTCAAAAGCATCTGCGTTAATGCTGTACGGTGAGGCTGCTGCTGCAAGTACAAGCAGTGTGATTATAAGAGTGCAGATAACAAGCTTTTTTGAATTGTTCATAATGTCACCTATAAGCATAAAGCCGATTTATTCCTCAAACGGAAGCTCCTCTGGAACGCCCTCTGAGGGGTCAGCGGAATTGCTGCCCAGCTTTCTCTGTAAAAACATTTCTCTGCTCATAAGCACCTGACGGGGCTTTGCGCCCTCAAATGCTCCCACAACGCCAAGCTCTTCAAGCTCGTCCATAATGCGGGCGGCTCTTGCGTAGCCAAGCTTTAATTTTCTCTGGAAATAGGAGACGGAAACACCTGCGCTTCCTGCGTCAACGGCACATTCGATAGCTCTCTCGATAACATCATCGTCAGAGCCTTCATAGGTCTTGCCGTTGTCCTGGGGCTTTTCCTTTTCGCCCTTTGCCTGAGGAATGTTCTGCTCGATCTCCTTCATAATGTCATCGCTGTATGTAACGTCTCCTGCGCCGTTCTTGATGAAGTTCACCACCGCAGTTACTTCCTTGTCGGAGGTAAAGCAGTTCTGCACTCTGACAGGCTTTGCGTAGCCTGTGGGGAAATACAGCAGGTCGCCGTTGCCCAGCAGCTTTTCAGCGCCTATCTCGTTGATGATAGAGCGTGAGTCGATGCCCGATGCGACCTTGAGCGCAATACGTGAGGGAATATTTGCCTTGATAAGACCTGTGATAACGTCAACAGTAGGACGCTGTGTGGCGATTATCAGGTGCATACCTGCCGCACGGGCCATCTGAGCCAGTCGGCATATGCTGTCCTCGACTTCGCCAGCAGCCGCCATCATCAGGTCGGCAAGCTCGTCTATAACAATGACTATGCGGGGCAGTGGCTCAACGCCGTCAGTCTCCGCAGCCATTTCATTGTAGCCTTTGAGGTCACGGACGTTATTGTCCGCAAAGAGCTTGTATCGCTTGAGCATTTCCTGCACAGCCCACGCCAGCGCACCTGCCGCCTTTCTGGGGTCGGTGACAACGGGGATAAGCAGGTGGGGGATACCGTCATATATCTTGAACTCAACCACCTTGGGGTCGATAAGCACAAGCCTTACCTCGTCGGGGCTTGCGTTGTAGAGAATGCTCATTATAATGCCGTTGGTGCATACGGATTTACCTGAACCCGTAGTACCTGCGATGATAACGTGGGGAAGCTTTGAGATATCGCCAAGGATTATCTCGCCGTCAATGTTTTTGCCCACAGCAAAGGTGAGCTTGCTTTCGGCGTTCCTGAACTCCTCCGTGTCGATAACATCACGGAGAGTAACAATGTCCTTTACCCGGTTGGGGACTTCTATTCCCACAGCCGCCTTGCCGGGGATAGGAGCCTGTATTCTTACGCCTGCCGCAGCAAGGTTCAGGGCGATATCGTCCGCAAGGCCTGTTATTTTGGATATCTTCACGCCTGCATTGGGCTGAAGCTCATATCTTGTAACGGTAGGGCCACGGTGGATATCAACGATACGTGTCATTACGCCGAAGCTTTTCAGTGTTTCCACCAGAGTGTCGGCGTTCTGCTTCATCTCGGCTTCCGCTTCCTCAGCATTAAGCTCGTTGGAGGACTTTTTCAGCAGCTCCATGGGCGGGAAAACATATTCAGCGGGAGCGGGGATATTTTCTGCGATCTCGTTCTGGATATCCTGAGCTGTGGTCTCGGGCATATCAAGATCTTCATCATCGCCGATCTTGTTGGAAGCAAGGGTAGAGCCTTTCTTGTCGTTGCGCTTAAAAATGGAAGCAGGCTTTGCGGCGCTGTTTGAAGCCGCATTTTGCGGAGCAATGCTCTGAGAAGTGTTTTTCTGAGCTTCCTCCGAGCTGCCTATGGGCTTTGTTACAGCTTTCTTTATGATAGAAGCAAGATCGTCGGGCTTTTCCGCCTCTGCCTTTGCGGCAGCCTTGGCAGCCTGCTTTTCGGCTTCCTTTTCTTCAATGGAGCGTGCTATTGCGTCAGCTTCGATTTCAACGGCAGACTTGGGTTTTTCAGGCTCAGGCTCTGCTGCGGGAGTGATATCAGCCGCAGGGTCAGGCTTTTTAGCCTTGCTCTTGCCGAAGGGCAGGGGAATGTCGATATTGAACTCCCTGCGCTTTTCCTCCGCAATAGGCTCGGGAACGTCCGCATTGGGGCAGGGCTTGGAAACAGCCTGCTTTGCAGGCTTCTTTTCGATCTTCTTCTGCGCTCCCGGAGGTGGAACAAAGTCCTGAGTTTCCTCATATTCGGGGCGTGCAGCATTGGCAGCCGCAAAAATATTCCTGATGCTCTTGAAAACATCTACAATAGTCTTGTTTGCAAGGAGCATAACAAAAACAAATGTGAGCAGGATAACTATTACCGCCGCACCTGTTTTTCCGAAAAGCTTCAGCAGAGGAACGCCTATTACTATGCTGAAAAATCCGCCGCCCCTGAAAACCTTTCCGTTTTCGTAAAGGTCGGTTATGAGCTTGCCCAGAGTGATATCGGGGTCAAGAGGCTCGGCAAAGAATATCTGTATCACCGCACAGCAGATGAGAATGAGTATGATACCCTGTATCACCTTTCCCGCAATGGTCTGGCGTGTCCTGTCGGCGGCTATCATTATTGATGCGTAGATAAGCACAAAGGGAACCAGCACAGAGGTTATGCCGAAAAGGCCCAGTATAAGATTATGTACCGCAAGCCACGCAGATTCGCCCTCAATGGCTGCAAATGCGGCAATAAGAACGCCCAATGCAAAAAGCACCGTTGACCACAGCACCTTGTCGTTGGCATTCTGTGCTTCCTGCTGAGCCTTTGTGGTCCTGGGCTTTGAAGCAGGCTTTTTTGATTTTGACCCTGTGGTTTTCTTTGCTGCCGCCACTTATAACATTCCTTTCAAAATTGAGAGTTATCCTATTACGATGAGATTTCCGCTGACGTGCTCGTAAATACCGCAGCCAAGCACGATGATTCCGAGGATAAGGGTGTATATCGAGAAGATTCCGAAACGGTCGGACTTCATGAGCCACTTTATGAGAGATATTGCCAGATATCCCGAAACAGCCGCTACTGCCATGCCTATCAGCAAGGGAACGAAGCTTATGCTCACATCGGAGCTGCCCATGTCGAGAAACTGGGAAAGAGCGCCTGCCAGTATTACTGGGATACCTAAGATAAAGCTGTATTCCACAGCGTCCTCTCGTTTCTGACCGCAGATAAGTCCTGCTGAAATGGTCGAGCCTGAACGGGAAACGCCCGGGAGCAGGGCGATACCCTGCATAAATCCGATGAAAAGTGCGTCCTTGACAGTGGTCTCTCCCGCAGTCTTGCCTATGCCCTTTTCACGGTTCTTCTTTGAGCGCTTGTCGCCGATAAAAAGGATAGCAGCAGTGTAAAGGAAGCATACGCCCTCCACTGCAATGTCGCTGTCCGATGCCACGGAGGAGAAAAAGTCCTTGAATATGTAGAAGATGAACAAAGGCAGTATGGATATGATTATCATCATTATCATGCGCCTGTTGGGGTTCATGGTGCTCCACTTGAATTTGCCCGTGAAGATGTCCTTTATCATGCTGAGAGCTTCAAGGATAAGCGCCCATATCTTCTGCCTGAACGCAATGAAAACGGCTATCAGCGTGCCTATGTGCAGTGCAATGGTGGTAAACACCGCTTCATCGCCGCTTACGCCGAAAAAGTGCTGGAAAAGTGAAAGATGACCCGAGCTGGATACGGGGAGAAACTCCGTAACTCCTTGGATAAGTCCCTGTAATATGGCTTCAAGAATTGTCATAATGTGTTTCCTTTCAGATGTTGTGTTTTTTATATGTATCCCCCTGTTATTTTTCGGGGGTGCTGTCGGGATATCTTGGCTCGCTCGTTTCGATAAGCCCGTAAAGCGCTTCAATAGCGTCGGATAAGCTTCCCAGCCTGTCAATAAGCCCTTCCTTTACGGCAGCTTCGCCGTCAATGACAGTGCCCATGTCAAGCACAAGCTCGCCTGTGTTCATCATCAGCTGAGAAAAACGCTCAGGGGAAATGCTGCTGTTGGCGCAGACAAAATCCGTTATCCGCTTCTGCATGGCCTCAAAATAGGTCAGCGTCTGGGGAACGCCAAGCACAAGACCGTTCATGCGTACAGGGTGTATCGTCATGGTGGCACTGGGAACGATATAAGATATCTTCGCCGATACCGCCAGCGGAACGCCGATGGAATGGCCTCCGCCCAGTACAACGGAAACGGTGGGAGTTTTCATGCCCGAGATAAGCTCGGCAATGGCAAGCCCCGCTTCAACGTCGCCGCCCACAGTGTTGAGGATAATGAGCAGACCTTCAATGGAACGGTCCTGCTCAATGGCAACAAGAGCAGGCATGATGTGCTCATATTTTGTGGTCTTGTTCGATGGGGGAGCGGCATAATGCCCCTCGATCTGCCCGATGATAGTAAGGCAGTGGATAAGGTGCTTGGAATTTTCCGAAACGGACTGCCCTGTCCGTTCAATAAGCTCTGCTTTTTCGTTCATTTCGGAAGTGGGAGAGGAGTCCTTGTCCTCCGACTGTTCCGAAGAATAATAGTTATGGCTGTTCACAAAAATGCCTCCTGCGGTAATCATAGTATAAGGATATTATAATTAAAATTCCCGCAGATATACGTTTTTGCAGCCCATGAGGCTTATTATACCTTAAAAAGGCATTATTTTTATTATACATCAAATATTTATAAAAGTCAATTATTTTGAAACGAAGATGAAATGCGGGGCACAGACTCTAAATTTCAATCAATACTCCCAAAGTAAGTATCAAAGTAGAAAAAGGGGGTTATAGTTGATGAACTATTTTATGAAATGTGTATTGCATAGTTAAAATATTTTTATTTTATACTTGTGTTGCTTATAGTCCGTTGCTATATTTGCCGTTTGCTTATAAAATAATAATGAGGTGTTTTATGTGATAAAAGAACAGGTCGGATTAAGAATAAAGGAACTTCGTCAAGCAACGGGGTTAAGCCAGGAGAAATTTGCCTTAAAAATAGCTATGGATAGATCGTATTATGCTTCTGTTGAGGGGGGAAGGCGCAATATATCAATTGTAAATCTCGAGAAGATAGCCAAGGGGCTAAATATTTCACTTTCTGAACTTTTTAGGGGGATATAATTATGGAAAATACAATTAAACAGATTATTGTTGAAGAGTTCTCTAAACTTATAAACCTGATAGAGGATGATTTTTCAGCTAATTATAATCGCAAAGTTAACAACTTCCTTTTAAGCCAAATGGATGAACGTATAACTGCCAGTATGGTATTTGTAAGTAGCTTTGAATCAAAAAGTGGCTTTGCTATTGAAACCTGCGCTAAGAGAATTGCTCGCTTAAAATTTGGCGAAAAAAATGTACCTGCAATTGTTAATCCCAGAGGTTTAAAGCATAGTATATCCGTGCCAACTTCAGGACAAATTGTAGTAACGGATGTTGATACTCATAATGGTGATTTGAGAGGACAGATTGCTGCATTTCGTGCCAATAATGAAGCGAGTGGTAAGGGGAAAAACAGAGTTGATAGTGGGGTGACACAGGCTTCAATCAGAGAGAAGCTATTTCCTTTAGCAGAAAAATACAGAACTACTTCTATTTACACTAAGCCTGTTGATTTAGCATTCTTTGATGGAGATCGTTGGAATATTATGGAACTTAAGGCAGGTGGTGATTTGGATAGTTCAAATGCTCCGTCTAATGTTGAAAAACTTCTTACAATTTATGTTGATATGGGCATAGAAGATTGTAATACATACTTTGCCACATTATATAACAAAGATGGAGAAGGAAAAACTTGGACTGGAGCTGTAAAAAAGCACTTGCATTATCCTTCAATGTTCCTGATAGGTGCAGCATTTTGGAATAAAATATTGCCTGACGGATTAACCTTTGGCGATTTTTCAGAAATATATCGTTCTGCGTTAATGGAAATTGACCTTAACAAGCGTATAAACAATATGATAAGCAAGTGTATAGGTAATTGAAATGGCAAGATTGATAGAAGGCGATTGCCGTGAATTTATGAATACAATGCCTGATAACTGTGTTGACTTGATTTTGACTGACCCACCGTACAATATAGCTCAGTATTCCACGGGAAATATTGTTCTTCCAGGACGTGAGGCGCTAAATAATGATATTGCAGAATGGGATACTATTCCAATTGACCCCAAAGTGCTTCTTCCAAATTTTAAGAGAATACTAAAACCTGATGGAAACATATTTGTTTTTACAAGCTATAATCTTATTGGAAAGTGGCATGAAGTTTTTGATCCTGAGTTTGACACCTTTCAGTTTTTTATATGGCACAAAACTAATCCAGCTCCGAAAATTTATAGAAATGGTTTCTTAAACAGCTGTGAAATGATTATCTGTATGTGGAATAAAGGCCATAAATGGAATTTTACAACACAAAATAAAATGCACAATTTTTTTGAAAGCCCTATCTGTATGTATCCTGAACGGTTGAGAGAACCTAAGCATCCGGCACAAAAGCCTGTGAAGCTTTTAAAGCATATTATTGAAATTGCAAGTAATCTCAACGATATTGTCTTTGATCCATTTATGGGGGTGGGTTCTACAGGTGTTGCAGCACAAGAGCTTGGCAGACGTTTCGCAGGGTGTGAAATTGATAAAATATATTTTGAGGCTGCAAAGAATAGAATTGAAGGAAGGTGAAATAAATGAGTTGTTACAGCGAGGATCAGATTGTTACAGTTGTATTAGAAATAATAAAGCTCAATCCTGGTATTAGGACCTCTGAACTAATTGATGAAGCAAGAAAAATTATGAAGCCTTCCGGAGAAGACTTAGAAATACTTAACAATAGAAATGATGACAAGTTTTCGCAGAAGGTTCGTAATATCAAGAGTCATGATACAATAGCAGCGATAGTTGAAACTAGAGGAAATAGAAACCGCAGATGGTACCTTAAATAATAACAAATTGCCCTGTCAAGCTTTGACAGGGCAATTTGTTATTATTAAATGCTCAACTTTACGTTCATTTCGACTTCTAACATTGTAGGTGTATTTATTATCAAAGGAAAGAATATTAAAATCCTTATTATACAGCGAATATATAAAATCAGTATTTTTTATAACTAAAACAAACTGTGCAGGAGTTTTCTTCAATGAATGTGCCAGACGCTCCTGATCAGCTTGTGTAAAGTCTTTTCCTTCATAGTCAGAAAAATCTGTATCGTAAGGTGGGTCAAGAAACATAAAGTCGTCACTATTTAATGAAGCAGAAGCAAAAAAATCTTCAAAATCAGAACAATGAATATCTGTTCTACTGAAAATATCTCTGACATCTTTTGAAAACATACTGTCAATTTTAGATTTGAAGTTTTTGGAGTTGTACGACATACCGCCATATGGAATGTTAAATTCTCCTTTAGTGTTATATCTGAACATTGAGCCGTAGCAATATTCTCTAATAAAGCAAAAATTTGCTGCTTTATACTGTTCAGATGGCATTTTAATGCGGTTAAGGTGAATATTGTTAAACACATCTCTAAAATACATGTAGTATCCACTTGTAAAGCCTGTTAGCAGGTTGTTCCTTAAATCCTCATCAGGAAATGAGATCTTTTGTTCATTCTTTTTGGTTCGTTGCATTTTATCAAAAGCCATCTTAACTAATTGATCAGTAAATGCTTGTTTTTCAAGTATAAGTTTTTCAGAAAAGGCAGAATTTAACTTGTCATCTATGTTGTATGTAAATAAACGTAACTGTGCTTCTATTTCAGAGGCGCTTTTGTTATCAAATTTAAATTCAGTGTACATTTTTAGCAACTCGGAATAGTTTGCTGAACAGACTGAATATAGGTTAGAGAAACTGTTATTATAACATAATAACAGTTCACGAAGCTGTCTGTCTTGCCTTTTTATAAGCCTATAATAATCCATTAACGAGCTAGAAATGTCATTAATTATTGCGTTTTGCGGGTTAAGGTAAAAAAATAATGCTCCACCGCCAAAAAACGGCTCAACATATCTTTTATATTTGGGAATATAAGGGACAATTTTATCTATTTCCCCTGATTTGCCGCCAGGCCATTTTATCAACGGATTCATATTATTCTCTCCTTCTTATACGTATTATATCACATTACTTCAAATTATTCAATATTTTTATTTTCACATATGATAAATTGCGTTTTAAATGGAGTTGACATGCAGTGGTTATTATTAAATGTGCATATGAATAATAGCTGAGCAAACAAAAATTGCGGTCGATATGACCGCAGTTTGAGTGATATCAGCTGTTTTTCCTCATTTCCTGTATCTTATTGAAAAGCGCCTTGTAGCCCTCTTCGGGGTCGGAAATGTTTGCCACAGCAGCTTCCATGGGGCAGATGTTGTCACCTGTGCGGTTGATTATCTGCTCTGTCAGCTTGTCATAGCTGTGGGGGATATGATGTGCCTCCAGATATTCCGATGCCGCTTCCGACATGACTTTGCCGTGCACGGCGCATATCCCTGCTTTTACAAAAAGCATCGCCGCTGCCTTGCCGACTATCATGTCCGCTGCGGAATAGCCTTTCAGGTCTTTTCCCATGCCGATGAACTTCATCATGGGGGATATGCCCCTGCCGTCATCGGTGATGATATCTCCGCCAAACTTCTTTTCCGAAATAATCTGACATATTATGACCGTCTTTCTTTTTTGGTAATCATACTATAGCTGAAAATTTTTGATACATCTCTTAAAAAGTGTAAATATTCAGTTTATACTAAGCACCAATTAAAAGCTATACAAAAAATCAAGCATAATCTTGCATTTAGGGATTATGCGATGATTTTTTGTCTATAGTTTTATCGGTGATTAGTTTTAGAACCTGTCTTCACAAGAAATGTGTGCGGATTTTCGAGCATAATTTTGTCTAAGACAAGGCAAAAATCCGCAGGCGGGCTTGCCGCCCGGCAAGGATTTTTAACGCAGTCTAAGGCAAAATTTGCCGAAAAGACGTTCGCATACGCTTGTGAAGACAGGTTCTTATACTCATCTTGCGATTTCTATGAATTTTAGTATCTCTGTCTCGTCAGCGCCGCTTTTGTAGAGCTTCAGGATAACTTTCAGCATATTTTTCCGCTCATGCTCGTCGGATATCCATTCCATAAGGAAGCGGCGGTATTTTCTGATGAACTCCTCCTCGCCGCTGTCATATTCAGAGATAAGACTTTCTGCTTTTTCACGTATCTCTGATGGTATCACGGGGCCTTTGTCAGCGATGGATATGCCGATTGTGATGCCGTTTTTCATTGCCACATCGGGAAACAAAAATCCGCTGCCCTCTCTGCTTCCCACAGCCTCGGCGGGAATGTTCTTTTCTTTGCACAGCTCTGCTATGCGCATATTGGTGAGCAGGTCGTCAGTGGCAGCTACCACCATAAAAGCGCCCTCGATGTCGCTGTCCTCAAAGGGACGGGCAATGCAGGTCACTCCGTCCATGGAAGATATCTCGCTCATTATGGCAGGGGCGATGACTGTTATCTGCGGCCCGAACTTCACAAGTGTGTTTATCCTGCGCAGTGCGGCAGCTCCGCCGCCTGCCACAACGCATTTTTTGCCGCCTATCTCAATGAAAAAAGGAAAATATCCCATATAATCACTTTCCCTCGATACAATAATGATATTCCAGCAGAAGATTTACCATTCTGCCGTAGCTCTTTTTTCCGTCGGGTACACCATTGAGTTTCAGAGATGCTTCCATAGCCTTGTTGGAAACTGCGCTGACTGTTTTTGTGGATATGACAGCCTTTTCCTCAACGTGCTGCCTGAATTCCTCGCTGACGAATGTATTGTCATAGGACACCATGGGGGATATCCTTGAACGGAGCCTGTTGACCTCGTTTGCAGATGCGTTTTTCCTTACCTCTGCGAAAAGGTAGTTCATGGCGGAAAGATACCCGCTGTACCTTACCTCGGGGATATCCGATTCAAGGCACGCCCTGTATGCGATAAAGCCAGCCTCGTCCTCACGGATAAAGCCTTTAAGGTGGCTCAACTCGTGCATTGCGGTGCAGGGCACTCTTGCGGGGCTAAGCTCGCTGTTGATGTTTGCCTCCAGACTGAACGGGAAGTATATTCCCTGCAGGTCAAGCTGCGTCATGAACATGGAAGCCTTTATTTTCTTGGGGCTGGGATATTCGCCTTTCAGCTGGGGATATTCCTCCGCCAGCTTGTTCATAACCTTGTAGGCTTCCTTTTCAAGATCATCGGGAACTATCATGTTGCCGTCATCGTCACGGCTGACTATTGCCGCCAGCTCATTTGTCTTTTCAATGGTCTCCTCGCACATCTGTGTCAGCTGCTTCACCGTAAAGCCCGAAGCCCCTGCACTGTGGTGATACTTGGCGGAAAATTCAGTGGTATGGTAAAGCATGAAGCAGTTTATGGTCTCAAGGAAGAACACGGCGATTATCACCCATATGTAAAATATCTCAAGACCCTTGACAAGCCTGCGTTTTTTTCGGATAATAGAAGGTATGAAAATAAACGGAGCAGCCACGCCCATAACTACCCATGAGGCTATCATCAGCTCGCCCAGCGAAAAGGGCAGGCTGCCTGTCACCATGGAGAAAATGTCTGACATAGGTGCGAATATGGCAGAGGCGTAAAAATCCGTAATGCCCGTGCTGAGCCATGAAACGGCGTTAAGTATGAGCATTGCAGCAATGATGATGATCATTGCGGCTGCATTTTTGGATATCTTCTTTTTTTCGTTCATTTCATCAAATCCTTTTATTTTGTTCGGAGGCGTTATTTTGAATTTCTATGAAAAGCATTGCGAAAAATATCTGAGGCAGTATGAAAAAACAGAAAGCTTTTTCAGGGCTGACGAGAGAAGGATAAAGGCTTTGAAGCTGTTTTCAAAGCTGTCAACATACGCCGTTTATGCGGCATATGTTTTTCTGCTGGTATATCTTGCGGCAAACAAAGATATGCGCATCGTAAGGGCTGTGATAGTCCCTGCGGCGGCATTTCTGCTGGTAACTGCGGTAAGGAGCGGTCTTAACTTCCCCAGACCTTATGAGAAATACCCCATAAAGTCTTTGGTGAGCAAATCCACCAAGGGAAAATCCTGCCCCAGCCGTCATACAGCCTGCGCCGTTATAATAGCGCTGGCGTGTATGTACATAAGCCTGCCTTTCGGCATAGTTATGATGATAATTGCCCTGCTCATTGCCGCTTCACGTCCTGTTATGGGCGTGCATTTCCCGCTTGATGTGGTGTTCGGGGCGGTATTGTCACTGGCTGTGGGCATCATCGGCTTCTGGGTGATATAGCGGTTATCTTTCAAGGAAATAGCTTGCTTCCATGTCCGCCGCATGGAGAGCATAGGCAAGGGGGAATTTCTCAAAGGCTCTGCCCACAAGGTTGATGTCCTCCGAGCCTGAAAAGCCCATATGGAAGCGGATAGCAAAGGCTTCTTCACGGGTAAGGCGCATAAAGCCCGTTATGATATACACCGATTTTTCCCCGTGACCGTAGGGGAGAGTATCATCAATGGTGTAATACGGCACCTTTTCCCACACGCCCCGGTCGTTCTTTGCGTTGCGGTAGTCGGTCTTGTAGAAGTTCACCTTGCATATGTCATGGAGCAATGATATGAGGGCTATGGTCTCATCGTCCGCAGTCAGCCCGTAAAGCTCCTTTACACGGGGACGGCTCATAAAATCCACAAGGCAGTCATACACGTTCAGGCTGTGCTGCAAAAGTCCGCCCTCATAGGAGCCGTGATAGCGGGTGCTGGCGGGGGCTGTGAAAAAGTCGCTTTTGGGAGAGAGCAGGTAGTCAAGAAGCTTATCTGCTCCCTCTCTTTTTATATTTGTTTTGTAAATATCCAGAAATCGCTGCTTTAAGGCGGCGATATCATGCTCTTCATTCTGCATCGGATCATTCCTTTCCTGAAAGGTGCAGTGCCTCGTAATATGAGACTATGCTGAGGCTTTCCTTGAATTTCTTTGCAGTGATCTTTTCGGGAAGATTTGCCTTGCTTGCATATACCGTCACGCTGCCGCTGTGCATATCGAACCAGTTGTCCGAGAACAGGCAGTCGCCTTCCGTAAGGTCAAGGCACACGCCCTTTGCAAAGGCTTTGGCGTTAATGGTTATCTTAAAGCGCTTGCCTGCGTCCTCCACGTCATATGAAAGTGCAGGGTCAGCAAATCTGAACGCCTTGGGCTGAACATACAGGCAGGTGTTCTCGCTGATGATGCTGCCGTTTTCCGAGAGGGAGAACTCTATGTATGATGTGCTGCGCATATCCTTTGTGACCTTCGTATTTTCGGGAGTGAGCGTCACGAACATCTCAGCCGAAAGGGGAGATATTGTGATATCCTCACTTCCCTCGCAGATGATCTCGCCCGTGTTTTTACGTGAGCACCAGTGTATCTTACCCTCAAAAGCCTGCTGCCTTTCGGAGGAAACATACAGGTTTATCTCGTCAAGATTTTCGCAGTCTGCGGAGATAAGCACGGGAGCAAAGAAGTGACGGGCACGGTAATGGAGCGCTTTCCAGCGGTGATAACAGTCTATTGACGACCATGAAATAACAGGGTTGGAGTCGTTGACCTGCCAGTAAAGGCAGCCCATGCTCCGTCCTCTGTGGCGGCGCATATGCTCCGCATTAAGGCGAACTGCGTCCGACTGGACCATTTGTGTGGCGTAGATAAGCCCCTTGAAATCATAAGGGTAGCGGGACATCTGAGCAAGGTAGTACATTATCTTTTCCGTGCCTGCCTCGCACTTCTGATGTGCTTCCATAACAGGTGAGCAAAGGTTCATGTCCTCTTCCTCCGCAAAGGTGCGTATGGTCTTTATCGAGGGCAGCGACTCAAAGCCGTACTCCGAACAAAAGCGGAAATTATACTTGTAATAATCCGTAAATGGCTTCAGACCGTGCCATACGTCCCAGTAGTGGGAATCGCCCCTGTTTTCGGCGCTGCTTTCGTCAAAGCTTCCGCCCGAGGAGGGTGAGGAGGGGTGATAATAGGTAACAGGGTCATAGTGGCGCAAAACCTTTGGGATAAGGGCTTCAAACAGCCGCAGATAGTCCGATTTGTACTTGGGGTCAGCATCAATGCCCCAGTACTGCCACATGGACTCTATCTCGTTGTTGCCGCACCACAGTGCCAGCGACGGGTGATTTCTTATGCGCTTTACGTTGTCTGCCACCTCGTTCATAACGTTCTCGCAGAAGTCTCTGTCAGCCTTATATACCGAGCAGGCGAACATAAAGTCCTGCCATACCAGCAGACCCATTCTGTCGCAGGCGGAATAGAAGCTGTCGTCGGGATAATATCCGCCGCCCCAGACACGTATCATGTTGAAGTTTGCAAGGCAGCACTGCTTTAAAAGTCTCTCTGTTTTTGAGGGGGAGCACTTGGGGATAATCTGATTTTCGGGAATGTAGTTTGCGCCCATGGCAAAAATTTTCAGCCCGTTTACCACAAAGGCAAATTCCTCGCCGTATTCATCGGGAGCGGTGCTGACGGTAACGGTTCTGAGACCTATCTCGCACTCATATTTGTCGGCTGTATTTTCGCCGTCAAGGAGAGTTACCGAAAGCTTGTACAATGGCTGCTCGCCGTATCCTCTGGGGTACCAGAGCTTGGGGTCGCTTATATCAATATGAACGGAAGTGCGTCTGCTGTCAATAACTGCTTTCTCGGTCACGGCGGAGCCGTCGGGAGCGGTGATCTTCACCTCTGCTTCAAGCTCTCTGTTCGAGGTGTAGCCTGCGGTGATGTCAATATCCAGACCTACAGTGCCCTCGGATACCTTGCTGTGATCCTGCCTTACGTAAACGCCGTCAATAAGTCCGCCGTTTACCGCAATAAGTTCCACATCACGCCATATGCCCATGTCGGGGAGCTTGGGGCCCCAGTCCCAACCGAACATATAATGCGCCTTGCGGATATGGGGATAGCCTGCCATGGTGGAAGCCACGCCCCACAGGGGAGTTTCGGCGTTCTTTTCCTCTATGTACTTTATGGGGGAGTATATCTTCACTTCAAGAAGATTATCCGTCTCGTTTGCTTTTCCCGTGATGTCAAAAACGTATTCACGGTGCATATTCTCCGCTCTGCCCAGCAACTCGCCGTTGAGGAAGACATCTGCTATGGTGTCTATCCCGTGGAATTTCAACAGCAGTGTCTCGGCGGAAAGCATTTCTTCCGTCAGCGGGAAACGGCGCTCATAAACGCAGTCTCCACGGCTGATATCGGTAGCCTTATACTCATTTTCACGGTAATATGGGTCTTTCATCAGCCCGTACTTCATAAGTGTGTAGTACAAAGAGCCGGGGACTTTGGCTTTAAGGTCATATTTAAGCTTATCATCGGCGCCGTAAAGCCGCCAGATGCCGTTAAGAGACTGTTTCATATAATTTCATTCCTTTCTGTTCGGTGGGGACAGGTCTCGGTTTCAAAGCTTCTCAGCTCGCAGTTGCCCATAAAAAAGCAGGAAAATTCCTTTCGTGTCATGTTTCGGTAATAGGTCTCGATTACCCTGCACACGCCGCCGTGGCATACCAGCAGGATAGTCTTATCTGCATATTTTTCACGCAGCTCGTCGATAAGACCATACACACGGCTCACCACGTCAAAAACGGATTCTCCTCCGTCGGGCATACGGCAGCCGAATTCCAGCTTTGCGTCCGTATAGCCCTCAGCGTCACGGGGTCTGCCCTCGTAGCTACCGTAGTTCCATTCCCTGAGGCGGCTGTCGGTGACAGGTTCGATCTCCAGAGCAGCTCCGATGGGAGCGGCAGTTGCCATGGCACGCTTCATAGGCGAGCATATTATCATATCAATGTCACGGTGGTTCACAGCGATATCCGCCGACAGAGCTTCCGCCTGACCGATACCCCTTGCGGTAAGGCTGATATCGGTAGTTCCGCATATGACATCACGGCTGTTCCACTCGGTCTCGCCATGGCGGGTAAAATATATTTTCATAGAGTTCTCCTCTGTTTATTTATCACTTTTCTATAATTATTATTATACCTTTGGCGGCGGGCTTTGTCAATATCGGCAATAATATTTACTGCGGTAATGTGGGAAAATATTATGCTGATAAATTGGGTGAGGAGGGCTTTTGCAACTTAGGATATGGTATTAAGGCGAATTGATATGATAGTCCGTACCTGCGCCTTACGGCGGAAACCAAAATCGACTTTCCTGACGGAACATCTCTTGGTTTCAAGCCGCCTGCATTTAATAGTTTTAAGATAATTTGAGATAAACTTTTTGCTCTGCTTGATTTTGAATTTCGGTGCAGGCGGCTTTGTGGATTTATAATTTGTCGGCTTTAGCCTTAATTGCATTGACCGCTCGCAAACGGATTTCGTAGGTAAACGTAGTTTACCACTGCGGCAAGGACGACAATGTGGCTCCGCCCCCTTGACCCCCGCAAGCCTTTCGGGAAAAAGGCTTGACCTAAACCCTTTACCTTTGTGCTTATTTATGTGGACTTTCTTATTTTGTCCGCTTTACAAAAAATAGCTGCTGCATCTTGTGCAACAGCTATATGCTATATCTTTTATTTTTCGGTTATCTCATCGGGGAGCGCAGGCTCACTTTCTTTGTCAGCACTGCCGGCAACAGCTTCGGACGCATATACGGCGGAAACGCCGGGCTTATTGTCCGTAGGACCTTTGGCTCTTACCGAGCTTCTCAGCACGTCGGAAATGTCGTTTATTGTAACATACGCATAGGGGTCAATGGACGAAACTATATCTTTGAGCTTTCCTATCTGGAAACGGTTGATTACAAAATATACAAGGGTCTTTTCGGTATTGAAGTAGTATCCGTTTGCCTTGATAAGCGTGATTCCTCTGCCGAAGCTTTCCGAAAGGCGGGCGCATATCTCATTCGGCTTGCTGGTGATTATCATTGCTGCCTTTGCCTTGTCGAAACCGTCAACGATAAAGTCCACGGATTTAAGTGCGGCGGCATAGGTGAGAATTGAGTACATTGGAAGCACCCATGAGTTGCACACTATTCCGATGATGATATACAGGAAAACATTGTATATCATAACAAATGTGCCTACCGTTATTCCCATTCGCTTTGCGAATATAACGGACATAACTTCCACGCCGTCGATGGCTCCGCCGAACCTGATGGTAAGGCCGCTGCCCACGCCTGAGATAAGTCCGCCGAAGATTGCGCACAGCAGCAGGTCGGTGCCTGCAAATGGCGATGAGCTTGACACATCTATTGGCAGGATATTCGTTATCACGAACGAAGCCAGCGAATATATCAGCACAGCATAAATGGAGTATATGGTGAACACCGTTCCCTGCCGCTTATATCCGAATATGAAGAAGGGGATATTCAGCACCAGCAGGAAAACTGCCAGCGGAATGCCTGTTATCTCGTTGAAGAACATTGCCGTACCTGAAAATCCGCTGTCGAACAGGTTCACGGGGGCGAGAAAGAACACGATGCCTATGGCATTTATCGTGCCCGAAAGGGTAAGCAGCAGAAAGTTCAGGGGTTTGAGCTTTTTAAGCTCCTCTTTGAATTTGCTCATTGACATACCAACCTTTTTAGTTTTTTGACGTTTCTCCGTCGGTCATTCTGTAGCCTACGCCCACCTCGGTGAAGATATACTTGGGTTCGGCGGGCTTTTTCTCGATCTTTCGTCTGATATTCGCCATATTCACACGGAGTATCTGGTTATCTGTCTTGGCATGGGGTCCCCAGAGCTGCTTTATTATGTAGTCGTAGGTAAGCACCTTTCCTGCGTTCTTGCCCAGGAGAGCCACTATCTTGAACTCGTTCTGTGTAAGGTTCGTGTCCTGACCGTCAACATACACACGGTACTTGTCATAGTCTATTTCCAGACCGCCTGTGCGGAAAACTCCCGTAACTGCGATCTGATTATCGGGCGATGTGGTGCGGGTGTGGCGGATAGCAGTTTTTATCCGTGCCAGCAGCTCCTGGGTGCCGAATGGCTTTGTTATGTAGTCGTCAGCGCCCAGCTCAAGAGCTGTTACCTTGTCCTTTTCGGAGCTTCTTGCCGACACCACGATTATCGGCATAGATGACCACTTCCGTACCGACCTGAGTATCTCGGTGCCGTCCATATCGGGCAGACCAAGGTCAAGGATAATCACATCGGGGCAGTGGGAGTTGATGACAGCGCAGGCGTCATTCCCCGTTACCGCCGATATAACATCGTAGTTATTGGCTTTAAGGACTGTGCAGAGAAAGTTGCTTATTCTTCTCTCGTCTTCGATTATCAGCACTTTGTTTTTAATTTCCATTTTTTTACAGCGCCCTTTCCAGTGGAAGTGTAAATGTGAATTCAGCACCGCCCTCGGGGAGATTTCCTGCGGTCATTGTTCCGCCGTGGGCTTTTATTATTGTAAGGCAGACCGAGAGACCTATTCCCATGTTTCTCTTCACGTCTCCGCTCTGCTCCTCTGCGTGGATAAAGTAGCCGCTGAAAAGCATTGGCAGCTTTTTCTCGTTGATGCCGCTGCCGTTGTCCGTCACGGAAAATACTGCATTTTCCCCGTCAGAGGAGAGCGTCAGCTTTATAAGGGTAGTGGTTTTTCCGTGGAGCACGCTGTTTTCCAGAAGATTTACTATTACCTGCTCTATAAGTATTGCGTCCATTGGTATGAGCATAAGCTCGTCAGGGATAGTTATTTCAACGGGGACATCATAGCGCCGCCTGAACTTCATAACAGCCTCGCTGATTATCTCCTCTGCGGCTTCGGGTGTTTTGCTGATAGTTCCCGTTTCCTCGCTTATGCGTGTGACGGTGAGGATATTTTCCACCATTCTTATGAGCCACTCCGCATCTTCCTTGATGTCGGTAACAAGGCTCATCATGCCCTGTTCATCAAGCTTGTCCTTATTTTCAAGGATTGCGGAGGCAGCGCCCGATATTGATGTAAGGGGAGTTCGGATATCGTGTGATACGGCTCTGAGCAGGTTGCCTCTTGTTTTTTCCTTTTCCATTTCAGCCCAGACCCTGCTCTGCTCTTTCAGCTGAGAGGTGAGCATTCCTATTATTACAGATACCAGCAGCATTGTGGCAAATGTAACAGGGTAGCCTGTAATACTGAAATTCAGCTTGAAGTAGGGATATGTGAATGCGTAATTTACGGCGAACATTCCCAGCAGCGATGAAATCAGACTGCACAGGTAGCCGTTGGTGAACCGTGATATCACCGCCACAGCCAGTACAAATATGAGCTGTACATAGCTGCTGCCGTCAAAGCTTACCAGCAGTCCACTCAGCACACACGCCACAGCAAGTACTGCCAGCGTTAAGATGTAGTCCTTGCGTTCCGGCAAAGCACCGAGCTGCTTTTTCAGGCCGAACTTCTGCATATCCCTTTCCTCCGTTTACAGTTGTTCTTTTAACATTATACCATACATTATTGCTAAATTCACGTTAAGAAAAACAGCGGGACGATACGCCCCGCTGCGGAAATTATTATCAGTACTGTTCGCTGAGGTAGATGCTTGCTCTGGACTGGATAAGAGAAGCAGCTTCGTCAACGGATTTTGTGCCCTTGAAGTAAGCGTTTGCCTCTTCATTGATGATGTCTGTAAGGCTTTCATCATATCTTGCAATGGTATCCACTGTGGAGAAGTAATCTATGAGCATATTTACCTCGTCCTGAGTGATGAGGTTTACCTTTACCTCGGTGTTGCCCACATAGTAGGTGTTGTCAACCTGCTGAACGGTTCCGTCAGTATCGGTATAGGTCTGGGGAATAGTCGCCTGCTGACCGAGTGCCTGGAGCTGGGATTTTACAACAGGGAGACCGTAGTATTGGGAAGTAATGCGCTTTACTGCTTCGTCAGCCGCTTCTGCAACAGATGCGTCGCTTGTAATGGCAACACCGTAATTGCCCGAATCCTGCTCGCCTACAGCGTTGTCAAGCACCAGCTTAATGAACTCCCATGCGCCGTCCTTGTACTTGGACTTGGAGGATACTGCGATCTCGGAGCCTGTGCTGATAACGGAGCCTGTAGCGTTTGCAGCGCCCGAACCGGGGAAGCCTACAAAGCTGATGTCCTCGCCGAAGTATGCGTCTCTGGTGTTGGTGTAGATGCTGAAATCGTTGAAATATACGCTGTAAAGCAGCGCTCTGTTCTCACGGCAGGCGGTCTCCTGCTCCATCCAGTAGTTGGGGTTATCGTTGTAGAGAGCGTCATAATCTATCTCAGCGGGATATTTCTTTGCAGTCTCCAGGATTGCCTTGAACTCGGGAGAATCAAAGTTGCAGGTTGCGTTTGTATAGTCAACGAAGTTGGAGAATGTAATGGCTGTGCTGAGAAAGTTAGAAGCAGTCATTGTCTGGCTGTCGTTTGTAAGGGTTGCGCCCTCGGGCATGGAAGCGAGTATCTGGTTTGCCTGATCCATGGTAAGGGAGGTAGCATCGCCTACCAGCGACTTCTTTGCGGCATAGGTCTGGACAGTGAAGGAAGGAGTTATCTCGTAAAGCTTGCCGTCCTTTTCCATAGCCTTCAGCACATTGGGCATAAATGCGTCTCTGTTATAAACGTCGTCCTTATCCATAAACTCGTAAAGGTCAGCGAAAAGTCCCTTGGAAGCGTAGCTGTTGTAGGGCATTCCGCTGCTGATAAGGAGGATATCGGGAACATTGCCCGCAAGTATCTCGTTATTGAACTTTGTGAGCGCTGCTGTATAATCGGAGGTGTCGTTGGATTCGCTGTAGCTGGTAGCGTAGATGGTGTAATCCTCGTTTGTCTTGTTGAACTCAGCTATCTGGGAGCGGATATTCCAGTCGATGTAGAAGCAGCCCAGAGTAAGAACCTTCTTTTCCTTGACCTCGGAGGAGTCGATGGGAGTGATGAGGCTCAGAGTGGAGCGTGCAGTCATTCCGCTGTAGTCGTAGCCAACGGTAACAAAGGAGCCGTCGTCGTTTACAGCCATGGAGTTGATGTTTGAGTTGTCGATACCCAGATTAAGGAGGTTAAGAACGCTCTCTGTCTGGAGGTTGTCAGCTCTTACGCCCATGATGCCTGTATCGGAGGAGCTGTAGCAGAGGTAATCGCCGCTGCCGCTGTAAATGGTGTTTATGCTGGAGCCAAGCTCGTACTCCTTGCCGTAGCCCTTGGCGTTCAAATCTATCTCTACCAGCTTTGCGGAGCTGCCTGTATCGCTGTAGGAATACTTATATACGGCAGGAACACCGCTGTTGGTTAAGATAAGACCGTTCAGCCACTCATTGTCACCATTGGATTCGGGAGTGGTGAAAAGCACATTGCCCGACTTGTCGCAAACTCTTATGCAGGTGGATAGGTTGATGTAAATATTGCCCTGAGCATCTACAATGTAGCTGTTGAAATATCTGTTGTTGTCATTATCTTCCTGAGTAATTACCTTGGAAAGATCGACAGAGCTTACCAGATTGCCTGTGCTGTCATAGGTGTAAAGGGTGTTTGAGCTTTCGCTGTTGCCTTCGTCATCGTACTTGTTATATGAAAGCACGAATGTGATGTTTCCCGCATCATCTGCATAAACATCGCCTGAGATATAGGCATATTCGTTGGGGTCAGTCTGCTTGAAAGCAGGGATAGTGAGCACGGTGTTTCCGGATGCGTCAAATACAACAATGCTGGAATCGGAGAAATAGTTGTCGCCCTCATTGTTATAAACGGTGGAAACACTGTAGAACAGATTGTTCTTACAGGTAACATTGCCGCTCAGCTCAAAATTTATGGGAACATCAGTTACCTTATATGCAAGAGTTTTAAGAGCCTCGCTCTGATCTACAACTGCGCTGTTGGAACCGCTGCCCTGATTTTTATCACCGCAGGCGGTAAAGAGACCTGTGGAAAGAGCCATCATACCCGCTGTAAGAATGCAGGCGGTACGCTTGGCTGCTGTTTTGTTAGACTTTAATAATTTCATATGTCTTACCGTCCTTTCTTTAACTTATGTCATTATATCATATCTCTTTCTTTTTTTCCATACCCCCTTTAAAACTGTAATAATTTGTTATCATTAAGAAATATTTTTTTGTCCTGCGATGATAATTTTGCCGTCATATCACGCAGGAAAGCGGCAAAAATGCACTTCATAAAAAATTTAAAATTAAATTTTGCGAAAACTCTTGACAGATGCCGTCGAAAAGTATATAATAATAAAGCACTTTGATTAGTGCGGTCGCTGATTTAGCTCAGTTGGTAGAGCACATCCTTGGTAAGGATGAGGTCACCAGTTCAAATCTGGTAATCAGCTCCAACCGTAATGCAGTCCGTTTTATGCGGGCTGCATACATCGGTTCTAAAATCAAATATGCTGATTTAGCTCAGTTGGTAGAGCACATCCTTGGTAAGGATGAGGTCACCAGTTCAAATCTGGTAATCAGCTCCAAAACAAAGCCCCATGGTCCTTAGATCATGGGGCATTTTGGCGTTTATAGGCTCAGCCGTCCTCTGCGGCGGCGTTGAAAATGCGTACAATGGTGTTCCAGGTGCGGATATCCGTCTGCCCTGTGGGGGTAAGCCCCGACGCTGCCTGTATCTCCGACACGGCAAGGGCAGTGTTTTCGCCATAATATCCGTTCATGTCGTTCATGGCAATGTTTATGTGCATTCCCGCAATGGTGTTGAGCATCGCCTGGAGGATAAGCACCGAGATACCGCTGTCTCCACGTGTCATAACCTCGTCAAGAGCGGGAAACGGGGTTATTCCCTCCTGCATATTAAGGTTTCGCCTGGCATCGTCATATGCGGCGAAAATGGCGTTCCACGTGTCCTTATTCACCTCACCCGTTTCGGGAATACCTGTGCTGCGCTGAAAGTCGGAAACTGCGTCCCTGGTGCACTGACCGTATATCCCGTCGGGGATAACGGAGCGAATGTCTGCTCCGCTGTAATGTATCTCCCTGAGATAGGTCTGGATTTCGGAAATGTTCCTGCTGTGCTCCTCGGGAGAAACGGGTATGATATTTTCCGTCATGCTGTCACTGTCCTTTCGTCATCTTATGGTATATCCGGGGAACTGCCCCGCAGGCTTGACATAGCCGTATTTCACACGGCTGTATATCTCGCCTATCCTGTTCCATGTTTCCGCCCCCACGCTGCCTGTGGGGTTAAGCCCGAAGGTGCGCTGAAATGCGGTCACGGCGCTTTTGGTAACGGGTCCGAAATAGCCTGTGACGCTTACCTGGGGTATCTGGGGATATTCCCTGTGTATTTCCGTGAGATACTGCTGGAGTATGCGCACATATTCGTTCTGCATACCCTCACGCTGCATTACTCCGGGGTATAGGGCTATCTCTTCCCTGAAACTGCTGACGGGAACGCTGTCCGCAATGCCCTTGTAGGCACGGTAGATATCCTCCCATGTCCTGCCGTCCGTTTCACCTGTTCGTGGCAGACCGTACAGCTGCTGAAAGGCGGAAACGGCATCAGCGGTGGCTTGGTCATATGTTCCCGTTATGCTTATGGGCGGCACTGCGTCATAATATGCGCCTATCACCGAAAGAAGATACTGGAGCGCACGGACATTTCCGCCTGTGTCGCCCATTGCAAGCGACTTTGGCAGGTTAAGCCCCAGGTCGCTTATTGTAAGCCCCTCGGAGGTAAGCTCCGCCAGCTGGGTCACGCTTGTGAAGATAAAGTTTATCTTGTACCATGTGGCTTTATCCACCACTCCCGTAACAGGGAGATTGAATATCCGCTGAAAGGTTTCCACAGCGTCGGCGGTGTTTGTGTCTATTGAGCCTGTAATTGGCTCTATCTTGGGAATAGCGGGATAATTCCACGCTATTCTGTTGAGCTGGGTCTGTATCCGTATAACACTGTCGCCCGCACTTCCTATACGCAGGGGAGTGCCCGGGTATGAGGGGATATTCGGCGCAACGGGGGCGTTCTGCACAATATCAATGTTGTCTCCGTAATAATATGTAAGTATGCGGTAGGGGATATAGCCCTGCTCTGCCAGCTCCACCGTTCCCCACTGCTTCAGACCCTCACACTGAGTTCTCACACCGTCGCAGTACGAGGCAAAAAGCGGCTCCACCGAGCCTTGCCTGCGGATATAATTGTTGAATATCTCGTCAACGATATCGCTTATGGGCTGGAAAATATCCCTGCCGTGGACGTAATACTGGTCGTACCGTGTGTCGTTGGTGATATCGAAATCATATCCTCTGGAGGGGTACCATTCGGTGTATATGCGGTTGAGCGCAAAGGAGATTATGGCGTAAAGGTTTGCTCTCAGGGCGGATTCGGGCCATGTGGGATAGAGCTCGCTGGAGCCTACGTTTTTGATGTAGTCCACGAAATTCACCGTAACGTTCATGGCGCTCCTGTCATCGGGTGCGCCAAGATGTACGGTTATCTTTTCGGGGATAAAGGGTTCTCCTGTCATTTGCTCCTCCTTTTAAGGTGTTATCCCACAGAGGGGGAGTCAGTTATGCTGTTGTCAGAGCTGTTTCTTGGCTGTATGCCGCCGTATTCGGGCAAAGGGATAAGGTCAATGGGCTGCACTGTCTTTACTCCCGCAAAAATGGGTATCTTTATGTCCCTGATGGTGTAATAGCCCTTAGCCCTTACAGTCACGCTGTATTCCGAGAATGGGCGGGTGGTGCTTCCGGGAGACTGGGAGAATGACCTTGACGGAGCGGGGAGAGCGATGGTCGCAGTGCGTCCGCTTCTGTTTGAGAAAAGTATCCTTACCAGACCCGAGCCCGAGGGCAGCTGCTTTGTTACAGTAACGAGTGCGCCCTGCACGGGATATGCGCCGCCTGCGGTGAAAACGTCGAACTGCAAAAATCCCCAGCTGTTGTCTCCCGTCATGGATACCCAGCCCATTGACGGCAGGAACGAGGCTGTTGACGGCGCTGCTTCCGATGAGTCCGCAGGGATATCTGCGGGAAGAGGAAAATCCGGCATTATCTCCTGAGGGTTCTCGCTTTCCGAGGGCACTGTATATGTAGCTTCGTCGGGGGAGGAGTTGAGCATGATGCCGCTAAGTCCCGTATCCACCTGAACACGGCGGGAATTATCCGCAGCCTGACGGGTCTGGCGGGTGTCCTGCTGCTGAGATGAGCGTGGCTGTACCTGAGTGAACGTTCCCTGATCCACAGGGGTAGGGTTATCCTCAGGAGTGATAGGCAGCGTAACAGGCGTTTGGGCAATGCTGTTTATGATGCTCTCTGCCGTGGGAAAGCGGCATTCGCAGGAAACGGGGATATTGACTGTACCCTGAGAATTCTGATTTGCCGAGCCGAAAAAGCTTGCGTTAGGTACATTCGGCACGGGAGTTCCCGACATATCCCTTGTACCGCTTTGAGAAGAGGGACAGGGCTGAGAATGTGATGCCTGATAGCTGTTCTGAGCCGGGAAAGTCTGCATAGACGGGGGATTTTGCTGTGCCTGTGTCTGCTGACGTTCCTGAGGAGCGGAGAAGCTCTGACCGCCAGCCGTGCCGACTGCATTGTCGGAAGCTCCGCTTTTTTTGTAAAGGCGCATCATTTCGTCCTTGTAGCGCTGCGCCATGTTGTTAAGATCGTTACCGTTCAATCTGCATACCTCCGATATTTATTGTTATGATACACTTTTGTGTGTCTGACAATATATATTCAGCACAGTATGGAGATATGCAAAAAGGAGCGATGCACAAGGTATATCTCAAATTATCTTAAAACTATTAGAACCTGTCTTCATAAGAAATGTGTGCGGATTTTCGAGCATAATTTTGTT